>ENA-ORSO01000985-ORSO01000985.1-human-gut-metagenome-genome-assembly--contig:-NODE-985-length-19842-cov-17.061050_pt1 | contig 19842 bp, 18 predicted proteins | sample MGYA00241902_ERZ509168 | MGnify/ENA primary metagenome ERZ509168 (study PRJEB26280, sample SAMEA2338806) | human gut metagenome | biome: human gut; feature: human-associated habitat; material: faeces... | reverse complement strand
TAGGGCTTACTCGGGACTTCCACCCGTTAGACAATGCTCATGCCGAGCATACTATTAAGTAGGTGTTTAAAATTAATAATGACACCTATTTAAGATATGTTTTATCAATAATGTTTCAGTTGTTGCCACATTATGCGTTTGGCAAGCTATTTATTACTGCATGTCATACACCACCTGCATGAGCTCTTTGCCCAGAGCATCGGCCTCTTCCATGGTGTGAGCCTCGCTGTAAACGCGGATGATAGGCTCGGTGTTCGACTTGCGCAGATGTACCCACTTGTCGGGGAAGTCGATTTTCACGCCGTCGATGTCGGTAATTTTTTCATTGCTATACATCTCCTTTACCTTGAGCAAGATGGCATCGATATCGGTAGAGGGAGTGAGGTCGATACGGTTCTTTGCAATGAAATAGTTGGGGAAGGTAGCGCGTAGCTCGCTGGCGGTACACTTTTTGTGAGCCAGTGATGAGAGGAACAGTGCAATGCCTACCAGCGCGTCGCGACCGTAGTGGCTTTCGGGGTAGATTACGCCGCCGTTGCCTTCGCCACCAATCACAGCGCCCACCTCTTTCATCTTGGTGGTAACATTTACCTCGCCTACAGCCGAAGCAGTGTAGATGCCGCCATGACGCTCGGTAACATCACGCAGAGCGCGTGTAGAGCTGAGGTTTGAAACAGTGTTTCCAGCGGTATGGCTCAGCACATAGTCGGCCACGCTCACCAGCGTATATTCCTCGCCAAACATCTTTCCGTTTTCGCAGATAAAGGCCAAGCGGTCAACATCGGGGTCAACCACAACGCCCAGGTCAAACTCGCCCTTTGCCATCTCGCCCATAATGCCACCAAGGTTCTTCTCCAGAGGCTCGGGATTGTGTGCAAAGTCGCCGGTGGGCTCAGCGTTCAAGAACTTGTAGCTTACGCCTAACTCGTCGAGCAACTTAGGCAGGATAACGCCACCCACGCTGTTGATAGCATCAACACACACCTTGAAATGTGCGTTACGAATGGCCTCAACGTCAACCAGCTTCAGTGCCAGTACGCTTTCGATATGACGTGCATCAAAGGTGTCGTCCTCGGTATAATGTCCGAGATGGTCAACGTCGGCATAGTCGAACGCCTCGCGCTCAGCTATGTCAAGCACCTCATTGCCATTGTCTTTTGTCAAGAATTCGCCCTCGCTGTTCAGTAGCTTCAGCGCGTTCCACTGACGGGGGTTGTGGCTTGCTGTAATGATGATACCACCATCGGCGCCCGACATGCGTACAGCCAATTCGGTGGTAGGTGTTGTAGCCAGACCGATATTTATCACATCGAAGCCCATACCCATAAGGGTGCCACACACTACGTTCTTTACCATCTCGCCTGAGATACGTGCATCACGTCCCACTACGATCTTGTTGCTCTTACTGCTTTTCTTAATGAAAGTGGCATAAGCCGATGTAAACTTAACAATGTCAAGTGGGTTCAGGGTGTCGCCGGTAGGTCCGCCAATGGTTCCGCGGATACCAGAAATTGATTTGATTAACGTCATAGGATAAACGGTTTAATAATATAATTTCTTTGGTTTCTTACTGATTTGCCCCTACCATCATGGCAGGGGCAAATGTGGGATGATAGGGTTTAACGTCCGCGCTGGTATGTTATCTCATACAGGCAAGGATAAACGCTCTGCACGGCATAACTTTGTCCTTGCGAGTGAGGCACAATAAGCTTCACCTTTGCAATTTTTTCGTCGGCGGTTGACGGGCGTCCTACCTTAATATACAAGAAAGGCACGAGCCAGCCCGAAGGCACTGATGCCTTGCCATAGACTGAATACATAAGACTTGAGCCCGCGATAAACGAGCCTGTGAACGTGCCCGAGCTACGTTTTACTGACAACTTATCAACCAATGTGGCGGTACTGAGTGAGGTGTTAGCCAACTGCAAGCTATCGGTAAGCAGATTGCGCTCGCTGAAACGGCACAGCACGGTAGTAGTTTCGCCATCTTTAATGGGCTGTCCGCATCCCTTACGTATAATCTGCATATAAACGCCCGAGCTTTGGAACAACACGTATTCGTTTTTCGACACATCGGTGGTAGAATCTTGTGCGAAGAACTGTTCTTCGTCGATAACCTTTATTCCATTTTTTACGATGTAGCTTGATATGGCGGCCCTTTCTTTCTTCTTCTGGTCGGCATAGGTTTCTTGATCGCTGCACGATGCAAACACCATCAACGCTGCCAGTGCGGCCATCATCAAGCCCAGTTTTCTCATTTTCATTTGCGTGTAATAAATATTCTTTATATATCTTTTCATTTTCCTTATGCCTTTTATGGCAATAAAGTTATGCAAAGGTAATGATTTTTGGCGATTTTGTCACCACTTTGCCCGCTTTTTAATCTTTATACATAAAAAGGGGGCCGAAATAAACACATTTTCAGTTACGACAATAGAGCCTCATATTGCATGATGGCCTTTTTAGTAATGCTGATGGCCTCTTGCAACGAGCAGTCGAGATGCCCACCACTGGCATTAAGGTGGCCTCCACCATTAAAAAATTCGGCCGCCATCTTGTTACAGGGAAAGTCGTCGACCGAGCGTAGGCTTATCCATATCAAATTGTCGTGACGGTCGTCTTCGCGTAGCGATATTGACAATTTCATGCCTTTAATGCGCAACGGCTCATTAACCAGTCCCTCAACATCGCCTTTTATAAAATGATAGCGCTTCATATCGGTGCGCGATATCGAGAAGAAGCTGGCGTGTTGTTGGGGCATTACAAACAGGCGCTCGTTCATCAAGTAGCCTCGCAGACGTATGGCCCACTGGCTGTAATTATTGAAAACGTTACGGTATATTTTATCTTTATCAAAGCCTTTTGTCAGTAATTGACTGATGATAAAGAACAATTCGGGCGAATTGCTGTTATAGGTAAAGCCACCCGTATCGGTCATCATACCACAATAAAGGGGCACAGCACATTTCTTTTCCATAGCAGCAAAGCCTCCAGCCTGCCATATAATGCGGAAAATCATCTCGCTGGTACTGCTCATCTCTGAATGTGAGATGGTGAGGGCGGTAGAGATATCGGGGCCCAAATGGTGGTCGATAAGCACTCGCTTAGCAGCCGTCTGCTCAAGCGTGGGCTGCATGGCGGCCACACGACTGGCTGTATTAAAATCGAGACAGAACACGAGATCGGCGTCGGCAAAAAGGCCGTCGGCCGTGTCGGGGTGCTTGTCATAACGTACAATTTTTTCGGTTCCGGGCAACCATTGCAAAAAGTCGGGATAGGCATCGGGCACCACCACCGTGGGGTTCTTGCCCAGAGTGCGCAAATACTCGGCCCATCCTAACGATGAACCTATGGCATCGCCATCGGGCGACTTATGACAACACATTATTATATTATTGGCGTCGGCTATCAGCTGCTGCAACGAAGCCAACTCGGCCTCTGTAAGTAAATTTATATTCATATCTACTTGCAAAGGTACAATAAAAGTTGGAAAACAGCTACTGATAGCACCGTTTTTAACAAGCGCCCCCTTATAAGAACTTATTAGAACTGAAGGTAGGGGGCGTTTACTTTGCTATAAAGTTTGTACACGCCCGCAGCCCCCATCAACACAAGGCATACCACCAGCAGTATGGGCGAAGAGGGATTAGTTTGTACACAGGTCCAGCAGCCTAACAGGTCGCCCAGCATATTGGCAATGCCCGTTGTCAGCAACGTAAGGCCATGCATCCACACAAAGGTCACAACGATGGCTACCACACAAGCCACTGTCCACAACCTATTCAGCAGGTATGTGCGCTGTTTAGGCAACTGATACATAACACGTTGCGTAAAAGCGTTATCAACGTCGGGTAGCGGCAACTGATGGGTTTGAAAAAACTGTTCTACCAGTTTATTATCATTATCTGTCATAACCATTCTTTTTCAAAAATATAGCGAGTTTTGATTTTCCACGCGAGAGGTGCGACTTCACTGTGCCTTCGGCCAGCCCCGTGATGTTGCTGATTTTGTCTATCGAATAGCCATCAATCAGCTGCAACGTTATACAGGTGCGCTCGGCATCGCCCAGTCGAGCCAGGGCATCATACAGGTCAATGTGTAGCGTTTCGTTGGTCGAACATGTGGCTTGTGCGCTGACCTGCGGCGAAGCATCAATGTCGGCAGTGGGCCGATAGCGTCGCACATAGTCGCAATGCACATTATAGGCAATGCGGTACAGCCATGTAGAAAAGCGCGCCTGTCCGCGATATTGCGCCAGCGCTGTATAGGCTTTCACAAACGTGTCTTGGGCAAGATCGTCGCTCAACGACCCGTCGCCCAACGTTTGGGCAAGAAAGAAGCGCCTAATGGCCGGCTGGTATTTCATAACCAATTGGCCGAAAGCCTTTTGGTCATGAAACACCTTCGCTCGGGTGATGAGAGAGATTTCAGAGATACTTGACACGGTATAATCTCTTTACGTTAGTTCTGTTTTTCGTCAGATGCTTCTTCCACCTTGTTAGAGGCATTAGTTTCTGAGGGCTGGTCAGCAGTGGGAGCTTCAGAAACAGACGTTTCAGAAGTAGGAGCTTCAGAGGTAGACGTTTCAGAAGTGGGAACTTCAGAGGTGGCTGTTTTACTGGTTTGTTCAGCAGTATATATGTCGGCAACCGAGTCGGAAGGTTCTGTGGTTTCTACCTTTACGCTGGTGCGTGCTATCACCATTTTTCCTATACCCAAACACATTATAAGGGCACCAATACCACAAAGAGCGTATGCACCCCAAAAGCCAAACAGCATTATCAAGCCTAATCCTAATGCCACATTCTTCACGCCTTTGTTCCACAATTCTTGATCGGTCGAACCATAAACGGTTGTGCTCGACGATTTGGCAATGGGGCGGCCCGATGCGATAGCCTTTTCAGTAAGTCGCACCTTATCATTATGCAAGCTTTTCAGTAAACGATAAATAAGATACACCACGATAAGGGGCGATAAGAAGATGAGCAAGATGACGAGCAAAATTAACAAGGCCAGCATGATGCCTCCGAAGCCCGCACCAAACAGAGCTACAAAGAAAGCCAAAGGATTGTCAAAGTGATCCATGTTCAGTGGGTTAGAACTCATGGTATAGGTGTAGCCCGCAGAATCATCGGCGTCGTCGTCGGCAACATCGGTATCGGCAGCATTGCCAAAAGCTGTTGAGGTAGTGTCAGAGTAAGCCACATTTTCATCTTTATCGTCTTGTGCATCAGCCTTTTGCTCGATGGCCGCATGGTGGCGATGTTTTCCTTGCGCCATCACGGGCGACAATGTTATCACACAAAAGAGGGCTACAAGGCCCAACAGATGTTTCATTTTCATAATGCAGAGTTTTTTTGTTTGTTGTGTTAAACGTTTTGTTTCTTTTTCTGACCATTTGACGCAACAGCATATGTTTTTGTTGCAAAGAAACAAAATTTTTCTTACTTTTGCACTGTAACAAGGCTTTTTTTACAAACCATAGCCCTATAAAACAAGGCTATATACCACAAATAAGCAATAACGATAAGACATGCATCTGCCCGTAGATTTCGCACAATATACCGCCCAACTGATGGGCGACGCACGCTATAACACCTTTGTACAGGCGCTGGAACAAGAGGCACCCGTAAGCATACGCCTCAACCCACTGAAACATCTACACAATGTGCCAGCGGCAGCAGCCACGCAACCCGTGCCTTGGTGTGAAGAAGGACGATATTTAAGCCATCGGCCCAACTTTACGGCCGACCCACTATTGCATGCTGGTGCCTACTATGTTCAAGAGGCATCATCAATGTTTGTTACGCACGTGCTGAAACAGTATGTACACGAGCCTGTGCGTATGCTCGACCTGTGTGCAGCACCTGGCGGAAAAAGCACGGCGGCACGTAGCGTGTTGCCCGAAGGCAGCCTGCTATTTGCCAATGAGCCTATGCGTGCACGTGCTAACGTGCTGTGCGAAAACATACAGAAATATGGACATACCGACGTGGTGGTTACCAATAATTATCCACGCGACTATGCTCGCTCAGGCATCTTGTTCGACGTTATTTTGGCCGACGTGCCGTGCTCGGGCGAAGGCATGTTCAGAAAAGATGAAGGAGCGGTGGCCGACTGGAGCACACGAAAGGTAACCGAGTGTGCTACACTGCAACGCGACATTGTGGCCGATGCATGGCAATGTTTGCAACCAGGCGGACTGCTCATCTACTCTACTTGCACCTTCAATGCCGAGGAAGACGAGAAGAACCTATTGTGGATAACAGAAGAGTTGGGGGGCGAAGTGCTGCCCATCAACACCCTACCCGATTGGAACATTACGCCAGCACTATGGGGAGACCTACCTTGCTGCCGATTTATACCAGGCTTCAGCCAAGGCGAAGGGCTATTTATGGCAGCCATACGCAAGCCTGGCATCCGCATTGAAGAAAAACGCAAGCCTGAAAAAGAAAAGCGTAAAGACAAAAAACGCAAAGGCGACAGCACAGCACCCTGCATGGCGCTGCCTAAAGAGATGCCACTGTTTCAGGCCGAATCGTTTGACTGGCTGATAGATGCCGACCGCCTGATGGCCGTGCGGAAGCCTTTCATACCCGTGGTGCGCGAAGCACTGAAAACGCTGAAAGTGATGCTGGCGGGCGTAATGGTGGGCACACAAAAAGGCAAAGCGCTCATACCCGATCAATCATTGGCGCTATCGGCAATGCTCAACACATCGGCTTACCCCATCGTCAACATCGACCTTAGCACAGCGCTCACTTATCTTCGACGCGAAGCCATCACGCTGCCTGAGGGGTCGCCCACAGGCTTTGTGCTCGTAGCCTACGAAGGGTTGCCACTGGGCTTTGTCAAAAACATTGGCAACCGCAGCAACAACCTCTACCCCAACGAGTGGCGCATCAGGAGTCAGCACATAGGCTAAGGCTTTTCTTTGTATCAAGGTAGCTAACTTACGTTTCGCACGTATACAGCATACCGATAGTGCTTGCTTGGCAAGCGAAAAAGCCGAGCGGAAAACATGCGAAACTAAAAAAGAATAGAACATTAAAACAATAAATATAAAATGAAACAATATCTCGACCTGCTTGACCGCATCCTGACTGAAGGCCATAAAAAGACCGACCGCACAGGAACAGGAACCTTAAGTGTGTTTGGAAACCAAATGCGCTTTAATCTTGAAGAAGGCTTTCCTTTGCTCACCACAAAGAAGCTACATCTAAAATCGATTATATACGAACTGCTATGGTTTTTGCGTGGCGATACCAATGTGCGATGGCTGCAAGAGCATGGTGTAAGAATATGGAACGAATGGGCTGATGAGAATGGCGAACTGGGCCCCGTATATGGGCACCAGTGGCGTTCGTGGCCCGACTATAACGGTGGCACCATTGACCAGATACAAAACGTGATTGATCTTATCAAAAACCACCCCGACTCGCGCCGCATGATGGTGAGCGCCTGGAACCCCGCCGAGGTAGAACAAATGGCGCTTCCCCCATGCCATTGTCTGTTCCAGTTTTATGTGGCCGACGACCGTCTGTCGCTGCAACTGTATCAGCGCTCGGCCGACACATTCCTGGGCGTGCCATTCAACATTGCATCATACGCACTGCTGCTGCAAATGATGGCTCAGGTAACAGGGCTGAAGCCAGGCGAATTTGTGCATACCACTGGCGACACGCACCTATACCTCAACCACTTAGAGCAGGCCCGACTGCAGCTCACACGCACCCCTCGCCCCTTACCCACCATGAAGATTAACCCTGATGTGAAGAACCTCTTCGACTTTAAATATGAAGACTTTGAACTGGAGGGTTACAACCCTTACGATCACATCAAGGCCGAAGTGAGCGTATAAGCCCCTGTGCTACCATAAGTAATAATTGTACAATAAGCACTCAATAAAAACAATTCTCAAACAATGATATCCATCATAGCTGCCGTGGCCGCCAATCGTGCCATAGGCAATAACAACAAACTTATCTATTGGTTGCCCGACGACCTGAAACGCTTTAAAGCCCTTACCACAGGACACACCATTATCATGGGCCGCCGCACCTTCGAGTCGTTGCCGAAAGGCGCATTGCCCAACCGCCGCAACATCGTGCTCAGCCGCACACAAAGCGAGTTTCCAGGATGCGATACCTACGCTTCGCTTGAAGAGGCATTGCGCCATTGCGCCAACGACGAAGACATATACATCATAGGCGGTGCCAGCGTGTACGAACAAGCAATGCCTTTGGCACACCGTCTGTGCCTAACCGAGGTGCACGACACACCCGCACAAGCCGATGCTTTTTTTCCTCCCTACGATGATTGGAAGTTGGCACAGAAAGAAGAACATGGCACTGACGAGCGCCACCACTTCAACTTTTGTTTCGCCGATTATGTAAAAGAATGATGAACGTAACATCATGTAATGTAACAAATGTAACATCATGTAATGTAACAAATGTAACATCATGTAATGTAACAAACGTAACATCATACAGAAACACATACAACGAGAAAATCCGCAACACCTATATTACAGGTATTGCGGATTTTTATGTATATAGTGGGCTAACGATGCCTGCTGTATATCTTACCCATACAGCCGTATTCGTATAAACCAATGCTAATGCTTAATCTTCAGGCAAATTCACGAGAGGCAGCTGGCGGTTGATGGCCGCGTTGAACGAAATGATGGTCTCGCTACGCGAAAGTCCTAACGGCTGAAGCTTATCGTGAATGATATTGAGCAAATGATGGTTATTGAAAGCATATATCTTGATAAACATATCAAAGCCTCCAGTGGTGTAATGACACTCTACCACCTCAGGTATCTGACACAATGCCTCAACCACCTCATCAAACTTCTCGGGGTTCTTCAAGAACAAGCCTATGTAAGCACATGTTTCATAACCAATCTTCTCAGGATCGATAACAAACTGTGAGCCTTTAAGAATACCTAAACTGGTAAGCTTCTGAATACGCTGATGAATAGCTGCACCGCTCACATTACATGCGCGTGCCACTTCAAGAAACGGAATTCGTGCATCCTCAGCAATAAGGTGCAGAATTTTCTTGTCTAATGAGTCTAAATTATGATGTGACATTCTTATAAATTATATAATTTGCTTGCAAAGATAATGCAAAATAACGAAAATCACAACAAATTAACCTATTTTTGTTTTAATTTGTCACTTTCTCGTTCTGCCGAATAATTAATGCGGGTAGCACCGCCAGCCCTTACTGCCCTTTTTACGGCGTTGATAACATACATAGGTGTTGAACGGTCGGCCTTTATCGATACCGTCATCTTTACTTGGTCGTCGGGGTTCATGCGTTTTTTCTCGTTTGCTACAAAACTGGCCACCTCGCCGATGGTACCCACCCTGTTATTCAGTTGCACCTTATAAGCCGACATTTCACGCGTGGTTTCGGGCATGGCACGTCCTATATATATATAGGTGACTGCCGACTTCTTCACCAATCGTTTTAGTTCGGTGCCTTGTGGCAAGGCATATTTCACCTTGCTGGTGGTGGTGCGCATGTGCGTAACAATCATGAAAAAGAAGAGCACGGTAAAGATAAGATCGGGCAACGAAGCCGTGTTGAGCATCGGCACCTCACGCAATCGACGGTTTCGGCGTATCATGGTTTCCCTCCTTTCTGTATGCTATCATAGTTTTCGGCCACATGTTGTGGGCAAGCCTCCAGCACCGCCTGTCGTTGCTGGGCTGTACATAACGACAACACATGACCATATCGGCGCATAGCCTCTTTGTCACGCACAGCAGCATAGGCTGCTACCAGTTCGTTTTGCAGTGCAAAATAAGTGTCATAGCAAGCATCGTCGGCCGTCTGAATATTTATGAGATGCTGTTCTTTGTCGCGCATCACAAAACTGGCAATACGGTTTCGCAAGCCCTTCACTGGTGCAGGTTTGCCATCAATATGTATCACACCACCCGCCAGCACCTCAATTGTCATTAGTTTGCTGCGAGCAATATCAAGTGGTTGCACATCTTCGGTCTTGTCAACAGGTGGCAGTTGGCGCGTGATACCACGGTCAACATCCATTGATGTGGTAACAAGAAAGAAGATGAGCAACATGAAAGAGATGTCGGCCGTTGAGGTGGTGTTCAGCGTCGGCACATCGCGTCGCCTACGTTTTATCAGCATGTTTGGTTCCTCCGTTTCATCTTTTCATTATGCCGTTTCACACGTATTGCATAGCCAATGCCCACTGTGGCAAAGGCAGCCAACAGTAAGAAGAGCGACGTGTCGACAAACATCTCGGCCACACGCAACCAAAAGCCATCAGTAAACAGCACACCATTCACCTTTATAGCACCTATGGGCGCCAAAAGAAACGAGAGCAAAAGCATGCACAGGGTGCCAGCCGACACTGCCATAATGATACGTGCCGAACGTATACCATTTTCCTTCTTATGCTTGCTGCGATATTTATACATTGAGCGCACACCTGAAACGATAGCCAAAACAGTGGTGACCAACAACAACAGTATTGCAAAAGAGATGAGCACCCCCGTGAGCAACGGAGCGTTGTAGTCGGGGTTCTCATCATAAGGAATATCGAAGCCCACCAAATAAAACAGAGCAAAAAGCAATACAATCAAAGCTATCAATACGTAAAGAACATATTGAGTCCAGGCCGCCGTCAACCCCGTATGGTCACTTGTCATACCTAATTTGCGTTGTAGCATCATGGCAAATTCTCCTTTCCCTATTATTGATTGTTACGGCGCTTTATCAGTGCATCTAACAGCACAATGGCACTTTCCTCCATCCGTGCCGTCAGGTGGTCAATCTTCGACATGATATAATTATAAAACAGCTGTAGCACCAATGCCACAATAATGCCGAAGATGGTGGTGATAAGCGCCACCTTCATGCCAGCAGCCACAATAGTAGGATTGATATCGCCCACCTGTTGTATCTGTTCAAAAGCCATCACCATACCTATTACTGTGCCCAAGAAGCCTAACGAGGGAGCCATGGCAATAAACAGTTTTATCCACGAGCAACCTTTCTCAAGCAGTGCCACCTGCACCGTGCCGTAAGACGAGATAGAACGTTCAATATCTTCGGCAGGAGCGTCGCAGCGCACCAACCCCTGATAACAAATAGAGGCCACGGGTCCACGCGTGTTACGACACAACTCCTTGGCGCCTTCAATATCATTGTTACTAATCTTTTCGTCGAGCGAACGCTGAAAAGCATCAGAATCTATTTCAGACATGCTGAGATAGATAATGCGCTCTATGCAGAAGGCTAAACCCAGCACTAAAGCAAAAGCCACTAACGACATAAAGGCAGCATCGCCTTCAATAAACTTTACCTTCAGCACCTCATGCCACCCTGAGGGCTCAACCGTTTGTGCCGACGCACCCAAGCAATAGGTGCATGCAAAGAAGATGGCAAGCAACAATTGTGCTACCCTATTATTAAATGCAAATATCTTGTTTCTAAACATTTCCTTCATTTTCAATTTACTACAATATCTTTTTTCGATGCAAACCATTTCTATTTATATGCAAACCATTTCTATTTAGATACAACTGCTTTCTATTAATACCAGTAAAACATCAAAGATATTTCTCTATATAATCGCGACATTGTTCCATCAGCCATTTGGGTGTGCTGGTAGCGCCACAGATGCCCACCGACTGCTTGCCCTCAAACCACGAGAGGTCAATCTCTTCAGGTTTCTCTACCAAGAAGCTATGTTCATTCACACGCTTACACTCGTTAAACAACACCTTGCCATTACTGCTTTTATGTCCGCATACAAACAAAATAATGTCGTGACGCGAAGCAAAGTTGGCTATATTGGGCATACGGTTGGCCACCTGTCGGCAAATGGTGTCGAAGCTACGGAAGGTAGCTGTAGGTGCAATATGTTCTTGAATATATTCGATGATACGATGAAACTCGTCCAAACTTTTTGTGGTTTGCGAGTAGAGATACGTGTTACGCGAGAGGTCAAGCTGCTTCACATCGTCAAGGCTTTCAACCACCACGGCATGGCCTTGCGTTTGGCCCACCAATCCCAAGACCTCGGCGTGTCCGCTCTTTCCGAAAATCACAATCTGAGCATTCGGGTCGGCATCATACTGTCGTTTGATGCGTCGTTGCAGTTGCAACACCACTGGGCAGGTTGCATCAATAATCTGTATATGGTTAGCCTCGGCCATGGTATAGGTTGCTGGGGGTTCGCCATGAGCCCGCAACAGCACCTTTACATTGTGCAAACGCATCAGTTCGTCATGGTTAATGGTTAGCAAGCCATGCCCATGCAAACGTTCTACCTCCATGCCATTATGCACAATGTCGCCCAAGCAATATAATGTATTGCCATCGGCCAACTCTTCTTCAGCCTTCTTAATGGCTGTGGTAACGCCGAAGCAGAAGCCACTGCCATTGTCAATCTCTATTTGTAGCATTTTGTTTTGCTATTACTTTTGATATCTTTTACAGTATACAACCGTGTGTATTGTACTATTTGTCATGCACATTAATATTAATGGTAACCTTTGCGTTGTCAGGATCGTTGGTTATCATCAGCACACGAGGTTTGTTGCGAGCCTCTTTCAGTTTAGCGGCATCAACCGTTATCTTCAGTTTAGCCTCGGCACCCGGAGCCAGATGCGTTGTGTTCAGCGACACCTGTAAAGCCGATGTAAACATACGCAAGCTGCGAATATCTAACACACTTTTACCCACATTGCGTAGACGTATGACGGCACGCTGCTTTTTCTTTTTACCAAATGGCGGCAAGTTGACCTCCATCTCAGAGAGTTCAATCTTTGGAGCGATAGCCAACTGATGTGCCGACAACTTCTCAAAGTTGGGCAAAAGTACAGCCGAAATAGTAATTTCTTTATCAGCACTTACCTTGTCGCCAGGGAAGCCACCCAAGAACACGCTGGTTTGGTTCAAGCCCATCTCGGGCAGCGAACGCGAGTCGAGCGTGAGGGTGATGACACCAGAATGGCCAGGTTTCACCTTTGTAGGCGCCACATCGGCCTTCAGATAGTTGGGCAAGTGCATCACCTGCGGACGAAGCGTTTGGTCAGTGGTGTTACGAATATGTATTTTCTGTTGGGGTTGCTCGCCACGATTTACATCGTCAAATTCGATATCGTTTCTGTCGACCAAAATCTTTCCCAGCATGAAGGGATAGGTTCCAGCATAGTCGATAACCTCGGCCACCACCACACCTTTCATGCGCAGTGCCAAAGGTTTGTCGGCATTATCAAGGTATAGGTCGACAAACTTATCAAAATGTCCCATGGTCATGGCATCATACGTCACCTTTACCGAGAAGGTTTCGCCAGCCACAATCTCATCTTTCGGATAGTCAACCTCTGTGCATCCACAGCTCATACGCACCTTTTCAATGTGCATAGGCTGATTGCTTCGGTTGCTAATTTCATATTCGGCCACTACGGGAGCCTGATAGGTCACCTGTCCGCAATCGATGGTTTCGTTGGCCACCACCAGTTTCTGAGCCCACATCGAGGCAGGCATCAACCATAACGAGGCCAACATTATCTTGATCATTTTCATATTTATCGCGATATAAAAGGTTTAAACATTGCTCATTGTCAGAACATCATCAAGCAAGCACTGAGGCTTATCTCAAGCAAGCACTGACGTTATATTATGCAAGCACTGAGCTTACACTCTGCAAGCCCAGTAACTATATGCAAATATATCACTTTATGCCGACAAGGCCAAGTTTTTACGACAATTATTCAATGACGTTTAAATATTATTATCATTTTTGTCGCCATAAGTTTTGCGCTACTCGCTTTCCAGTTCAACAGCCACGTCGCGTGCCATAAACTCAGGACTGTAAGCACACTGTGCGGTGCAGAGCCCCGTGCGATAAGCGCCCGCGCGGTCGATATAGTAAGATGCCTCAATGGTATGACGGCCCTTGGCCAAGCGGTCGAAGAAGAAATAAGTAGCATTATCGCGCGTAACCATATAGCTGCCATTGCGATAACCACTGAGCTGCGAGGTAGGCTCCATGTTGGCAGCACGATGGTCAGAAACCTGTACAAAGTCGTAGTCGCGATCGGCATCAATGGTGAGGCGCACCGTCAAGCGGTCGCCCACCTTCAGGTTGTTCAATACCTTGTTACCTTCGGCCGTATTGGTAACGTCAATGCGCTTACCGTCTTTATAGAAAGTGCGCTTGATAGCAATGCCAGCCGAGGCCTTCTCTACCTCTTCAAGCGGCTGCACATACTGAGCATATACAGCACCCCACGATGTGCCTTCGGTCGACTTTTCAGCCGTAAAGGTGCGCATATGGTTGCCCTCTTTCGTGGTCTTCACATAGCCCAGGCCCGCCAGTTGCTTAGGCATGGTCAATTGTTTGCCATCAACCTTCAGCACCGTGGGTTTGCCTTCATTGGCAGTAAGAGCCTTTGCGTTGCCCCCCAAGAAGGCCGACACGGCATCAACAGTGCTGAGCGGTGTGTCCCATCCCTGTGTGCGCTTGCACTGTAGCAGCCACAGTTGCATATCGGCAATGGTCTTTTGGTCAGAAGGCTGCAGGCGCTGCAAAGCCTCAATAGCCGCCACCTGTGTGGGTATGCGATAGTTGCGCCACGAGTAGCCCGCCTTATGCGTATCATAGTAGCTGCCCATGTCGGGTTTGCTCACCAGATATTGTCGCATACTTTCAATCAGCGTGTTAGCCTCGGTCTTGTGGTTAGCCTCGGCCAGCACCACAGCAGCACGAGCCTTGCCTTCAATGCTGAGGTCAGTGTTTTGCTTTGCAAGATGAGCGATAAGATAATCATAGTCGGTTTGACGTTTCAATGTCATCGACTTTCGGGCACCTGTCAGTGCGCACACATACATATACTCGCAGGCAAACTCAGAGGGGCGCACATGCTTCTCGCCCTTCTGCTCGCGTTTGCGCATATCGTTACACTCGCGCGAAGCCTCGCTACCGAGCCAGTTTACAGCATCCTTCAAGATGCTACGTCCTTCGTTATCAAGCATATCCATTGATGCGAGGCGTGCCAATGTTTCGGCCACCGACACGGTAACGTGCTTGCTGCCCATCATGCCAGGCCACCAACTGAACGAGCCGTCATATTTCTGTAAGGTTTCCAGTTTGGCCAGCCATCCTGCTTGGCGCATATCAAGCGTGTTAGCATCGTAGAACGAAGCCAGGCGACGCATGTTGTCGGTCTCGTTCTCGGCATCGTCTGCCCACGGTGTTTCGCTTAGCAAGATGTTCTTCACCTCTTCATTGTCGGTCAACGTGCTCTTCAGGTGTTTATCAGCGTTCAGCTTCCACTGCTCTACCGTTTGCTGTATGGCAGGCGACAGCGTCATTAGTTTGCGACCCACCACATTGGTATAATAGGCTGTGGCCAATGATATGGCATCTTCGTTGCCACGTGTTGAAACCGAAGGCAGCGTTTGCACCATCAGCCATGCGGGGTTGTTCGTATATTCTACCGTCAGTTTACCCTCATCTACCGTCTTTCCGCTGAACAGTGGCTTCAGGTCAATGGTCTTGGTGCCCGCCCCTTGCTGCGTAAAGGGCACAGCCGTGGTAACCTGTTCGCTGGCCGAAAGCACGGGCAGATAGCGCTGTTCGCCATCGCTGAAGCCCGCCGCCTGAGCCGATACGCGGCATATCAGCAGTCCGTCGTTCTTCACATGGGCCATATCCAGGGCAAAGCTGAGAGCGATGGTAGTATCTTTTTCAATTTTAAATTTCAGGTCTTTGGCATACACCGTCTTATTTGTCTCGGGGTTCAGCAGTTCAAGACGAGCCGTACCACCCAATCGGCGTTCAGACAGGTTACTGAGACGGGCCACGATGCTACCCTTATCAGCCGGACGCACAAAGCGCGGCAGGTTAGGTTCAATCATCAGTTTTTTCTGTGCCACGGCCTCGGCCTCCAGCTGTCCTATACGCATGTTAGTGTCGTGAGCAATGCCCATCAAGCGCCATGTGGTAACACTCTCGGGCAGCGTAAATTTCACCTTCACGTTACCCTTATCATCGGTTTCAAGCGTAGGCATAAAGAAGGCAGTTTCAGTAAGGTTCTCTCGCACGTTCACCTTATCGGCAGCGCCATGCTCGCCCGCATCTCCACACTCGTCACTATCTTCTTTAACAGCGCCCGTAATGGTACGTTTTTCCATCTTGGCCAACATAGAGTTGGATATTTCCATTTCTTCGTTAGGCACATAGTCAAACACCTTATCGTTTAATGACGAGGATGTACGCAAGAGCTGTTTCTTTGAGCCTCTTATCATCACCTTACCATGTTTTTCTATCTTAGCCACAATCCATGGCATGTAGAAAGAGCTAAAATCGAGTGCGCGCTCGCCCAATGGGCGGAAGGCCATCTCGCCATAACGACTTAGGGTTTGAGCATCGCGATAGTCCCAGCGAGTAGAAGGCAGAAGGTTTACCCAGTTGGCACTGAGCGTCCAGCGGTGCTTCAGCAGTTGGTCAAGCGATTTATCATACATGGTAAGCATGGCCTGAGCCTTGGCAGCGCTACCATCGGGGGTGGCAATATGCAGGGTCCACTCTTCTTTCTGCCCAGGGGTAAGTCGGTCGCGGAAGGTGGTCCAGGTGGTGGTGAGACGATTGTCGGGCTTGGGGCATGCTATCTTTACCTCATGTCGATATACCTCGCCCTCTTTCACCCAAACATAGGTAAGCAGCAAGCCATCGCCATATTCGGGTTTATAAGTAAAGCAGCGCGTCATCACCTCGCCATCTTTCAGGTTCAGCACATCGCTTTCGAGCACTTTCTCGCCCGAGAAGATGGTGTAGAGCACATGCTGAACACTATCTGACGAGCCCACCTGAACATAAACGGGTTGGCCGTTGGCCGGGAAGCGGTTGGCGGTGGTATAGAACCAGTCGTGGGTGTGCGTGGCCACCTTCTTATCCTGCATTGAGAACAGCACAAAATGCTGCTGTATGGTATCGGTCCCACAATAGGCCGTGAGCAGATGCGAAGCCGAGGTAAGCGTAGCGGCCGACAACGGCTGGTTGCTATTGGTGCGAGCCGTGAAGCGCTGATCGTCAATATAATAGGTCACCTCGCCATCAAGGGGCTCGCCCGCCGCATTGGTATAGTTGAAGCGAATGGTATGCAGGCTGTCGCGCTCTATCTTGTCGGGCATAGTGCATGAAAGAGCGGTAGACTTATCGCCCAAGGGCACGGTGGCAGAAGCATCATGACTCTCGCCACCCGCATCGGTCACAGTGGCCGTAACGTCGAACGAATAGAAGCGAGCCACCTTTTCAAAGCCTTCTTCGCGTTCGGGCATTGTCATGGGCACACGGGCTACGAATCGACCGCTGCCATCAGTAACAGCCGTGTCAGCATACAGCAGTGTGGTACGGTCGCGCACGCCGAAGCGTCCCCACCATAAAGCGGGGCGACGCACCACACGATAGAGTACCTTTGCCCCCTGCACAGCCACGCCACTATAGGTGCGAGCTGTGGCACTGAGGCTTACGGTGTCGCCAGCCTGATAGCTGGTGCTGGGCTTAGCGAAAGTGATGTCGAAGGTAGGCCGTTTATATTCATCAACGCGTATGCTGGTCCAAGCTACTACCTTGCGTTGTCCGTCAACCGAAGCTCGTATAGAGAAGGTACCGTTCAAGCCGCTGGTAGGCAGCACAAACGATGTGGTGGCCGTGCCATACTTATCGGTCATGGCCTCGGCGGTGCTCACCACCTTGCCACTGGCGTTGCGTAGCTTAAACACCACCTTCTCATTGGGCATGGTCGATGCCCCATTGCGGCTCTTGCTGAAAGCGATGGCCGACAGCTGTACGGTTTGCCCTGGACGATAAAGGGCGCGGTCGGTGAAGAGCTTCAGCTGCGGTTCGGCCGTGCGGTCGTTGCCATAAAAGTGGTAACCATAATAACATTCGCCTTCCATCGAAGCCTTGTCGTCATCGGTGTAAGCATAATAGGTAATATAATTTTCTTTACCTTTTAAATCAATAATCACCTCGCCCTTAGCATCAAATACGTGGGTAGTGACGTCTCTCAGATTAGTTTTTACGTTAAAACGCCGCGTGCTAATGCGCAATTTGGCGCCTGGCACTGGCTGACCCGTAGTAGCATTGAGCACAGCAAAGCGCTGTTTGTGGTTGGGCAACGACTGGCACACCACCTTCAGATTGCTTACACGCAACAACACACGCTCGGGGCGCACGGCAGCATTGTTGGTGCTAAATTCTACCACATATACGCCCACCTTCAGCGGATTAATCGTCATCGAATCGCGCGTGGCCTTATAAGCAGGCATACCTATGTAACGGCGCGTTTGGGTATAAGGTTCGTCGGCGGTGAAACGAGCCTTCAGTTTAGCATATTCTTTGTCGTAAGCGGGGTCGAGCGTGGTGTCGCCATCAATATTTACGCGGCGCACAGTCATGGTCAGTTCGTTAACGTTTACCACTGATAGCAGGTTCACCTTGCGCGGCACACCAGGCAGCAACACATCGTCGCCAATGGCTACATGAAAGCTGGGCAGCGTGAGTCGGCTTTGGGCATTGCGCAAAATGTTCATGCGTGGCCATGCCCCCCAGTGCACCAACGAATAGTCGATAAAGTTCATCATATCCTTGGGTTGCACGTCGTCGGCTTCGGCCATCACATTGTAGCGCTCAATGGCCACCTCGCCAGCCACCATCAGGTCTTTATATTCGTTTAAGAGCGAGTCGACGGCCAGCAGATATTTCGACTTGCGCAGCGCGGCCACCTGTTCTTTCTTACCTTCGCGCAACAGGCTGAGGGCCGTGATGCAAGAGGCCTGACGGTTGCCAGCCTTCTCATAATAGTCGTGCAAAAACTGTGTACGACCAGCCTGAAAACCAATGATATGCAAGAGGTCGTCGCCAAAGATTCGGCTGTCGACGCCATCAAACACAAACGGCACGTAGCTTGTAGCAAAGGCTTTGGCCAAAGCATCAGGATGACGAAGCGACTTGTCATACCACTGCTTACTGGCAGCCTCGGCATCGGCCGCATCTTCGCACAGTTTAGGAAACAGGTCGTAGGCTCTGCCCAGCACGGCGGCATACACGGCGGCCAGCACCTTGTTGCCAGCCTTCTCGGCCTTCAGTTGCTCGCCCTCAAGGCGTATGACTGAGGGGCGTAGCGAGTCGGGCGATAGGCTTTGGCGCACACTCACAGCCTTTATTTGTGCTTTTAGCAAATGGCCATAGGCACGCTCTATGGTGGCCTTATGGGCTATCTTCTGCAAGATGGCCAACTCGGTCTTTGGCTGGTCTTTATCAATAGCCCTTTCCAGCTGTTTCCATAATGACGAATAGCTGTCGGCAAGTATTGATGTCGGCATCAGCCATGCAACAATCAGCAGCATGGCAAGCATCATTTTCTTCATCTTTACCATATCTTATCTTTTTTATTTATATTCGGTTTTTGTGCTGTAAAGATACTAATTTTCTGAAGAAAGTGGTTATGGCAAGACGAAAAAAATAAATGAGCCTCAACCATTTATGCATATTTATACATATTAATGTATATTTATGCAAAACCAGTGGAGAAATGAATATTTATGCAAAACACACACTTTACTTTTATTAACATAAGATTAGTTAAAAAAGTAACAATCGCTTAAGAATTCAGACTGTTTGCTTACAGAAAATTTTATTGATACCTCTGAAATGCGAAACCCTTGGTTTCAGGTCCTAAAAGCCTTGGTTTTACGCTGTGAAACCCTTGGTTTTGGAGTGTGAAAGTGCATATAAAAAGTGTTTGAGAGAAGAATGAGGAAAGTTTACTGGTTATC
>ENA-ORSO01000978-ORSO01000978.1-human-gut-metagenome-genome-assembly--contig:-NODE-978-length-19921-cov-2.016863_pt1 | contig 19921 bp, 14 predicted proteins | sample MGYA00241902_ERZ509168 | MGnify/ENA primary metagenome ERZ509168 (study PRJEB26280, sample SAMEA2338806) | human gut metagenome | biome: human gut; feature: human-associated habitat; material: faeces... | reverse complement strand
TCCCGAATCGGAGAGCAGAAATTAATAATATCTTCCGCCAACTGTTTTTTCAAATCTCCGTAACGAATTTCACAATTATTATACTTCTCGTTGAAATAATCATATGTGTCTTTCGAAGAAACGACATCCATCAAGGTAAATAAATTCTGGATCACCTCCGGTTTCACGCTGTTCGGCTCGGTTGGCCCACTATCGGTTACGGCTTTCATCACCTTTTTACGTATTGTTGCAGCATCATCAACCAGATAAATAGCATTTCCCTCGGATTTTCCCATCTTCCCGGAACCATCCAATCCCGGAATCTTGATTCCTTCTCCCGTGTAGGAGAAAGATGCCGGTTCCGGGAACAATTCACTCCCGTATATGGAATTAAATCTCCGAGCAAATTTTCGGGCCATCTCCATGTTTTGCTCCTGATCTTTTCCGACAGGCACTTTATGAGCCCTGTGTATAATAATATCCGCAGCCATCAACGTAGGATAGGTCAACAAACCTGCATTCACGTTATCCGGCTGTTTACGAGCCTTTTCCTTAAAAGTAGTCGTGCGCTCCAACTCGCCAAGATAAGCATTCATGTTTAAATACAAATACAACTCGGCAATCTCCTTTATATCACTTTGTACGTAAATTGTCGCCTTCTCTGGATTCAAACCACAAGCGAGATACTCCGCCAGAATCTTCCGCACGTTCTCCACCACGTTACCCGGGTGCGGATGCGTCGTCAACGAGTGCCAATCAGCAATAAAAAAGAAACATTTATACTCGTCCTGCATTTTTAGAAAATTCTTCACCGCACCAAAATAATTTCCCAGGTGCAAATTACCCGTAGGCCTAATTCCACTTACTACTGTCTCCATTGTCTGAAATTTACGAATTTAAAACATACAAAGATACAGTTTTATTCGTTTTGTACAACTATGTATCAAAATGCTCCGAAAACAATACTCATCATCACACTATATAACCACCTACTCATGAACCGGTAAAATTCATTTTTATTGTATTTGGCAGAAACGACCGTCTCTCGTTTATCTCATCCTAATTAAAACAATGATTACCAGCACATTACACTCATTTCAAACAAATACACGCTTTTTAAAACGTTTTCAGCAAAGTAAGATATTGATAGACAAGGAGAAAAAAATATTACAAAAATGGATGTTGTTATATTATTTTTCCTACTTTTGAAACGCAAAGTCTAATTAATAATTTTAATTTAAACATGGAAGGTTACGAAAAGAATGACGGTATGGAAATGAATGATCGGGATGAGATTTATTCAAAACCGGTGAGAGCAGGGAAAAGGACTTATTTTTTTGATGTAAAAGCTACTCGTAATAACGATTACTATCTAACGATTACTGAAAGCAAAAAGAAACTCGAAAAAGACGGTTCTCAGAATTACGAAAAGCACAAGATCTTTTTATACAAAGAAGACTTTGATAAATTTGCAGAGGGGCTTGACAACGCTGTCGCTTACATCAAAGCAGCTCTTAACGGAGAAACAATGGCAGTCCAAGAAGAAGTTGAAACAAACAAATTTGACGACATTGATTTTGATGATCTATCCAAATAACCAAAAAAGCTCTTCGTGATGAAGAGCTTTTTTATTATCGTATATATCCGTAAGGAATTTTTGCCAGACCTTCTGCCAGTTGATTGATCCCCTTTTCCAGTTTCCCCTTCAGCAACATTTTCATCATCATGTTCAACTCCGCCTCCGCCGTTATACGTAACCGGGTATCATAAGGGCCGTTATCCAACAACTGAATCCATACTTGGAATTCAAAAGGCAAACGTCCGTCCCCCTCCAGTTTAATCAATTTCGGTTCTTCCCTCTCCACGATTTTCATTCCCATTTCACCAACGCCTTTTACCATAAAAGTACAGGCATCTTCCGTGGTGCGAACGTCCTCGATCTTGTCAGCTAGCTCCGGCATTTGATTACCGGCCCCCATCTGGCGAGCCGTTTCGATCAATTTCCCAATCTTCGAGAAATCAGAAAGAAACGCATACACGTCTACAATCGCACTATTTATTTTCTGAACTTCACTAACAACTCGTGTTGCCATACCTTCTATTTATAAGATTCCGGGCTCAGACGCCACTCCTTCAACTTAGCGACATCGCTCTCCTGCACGTACCCGGTCTTCTGGGCCAGGTCGATCATGGCGTTATAGTCGCTCAACGTATCCAGTACGCAATGAGCATTCGTGAAATTATCTATCGCTTTCTGGAATCCATAGGTGAAAATAGCCACCATTCCCAACACGTCACATCCTGCATTTCTCAAGGCTTCCAAGGCTTGCAAGCTGGAACCTCCGGTAGAGATCAAATCCTCGACCACGACCACTTTTTGACCTTCTTTATATTCACCTTCAATCAGATTTTCCAACCCGTGATTCTTGGCAGCGGAACGCACGTACACGAACGGCAACCCCAGTTCCTGTGCAACCAAAGCACCTTGAGCAATAGCACCGGTAGCCACCCCAGCGATCAATTCCACCTGTGGGTATTTTGTTTTAATCAAATTCACGAATTGGTCCCGGATATACGTACGTACTTCCGGGTAAGACAAGGTCTTTCGGTTATCGCAATAAATGGGAGATTTCCACCCAGATGCCCATGTAAAAGGGTGATTTGGTTCTAATTTTATCGCTTTGATCTGTAGCAAATGTGACGCTACTTGTTCTGCAACAGTGTTCATATCTGTCTATTATTTTAATGGTTATTCTTTACTTTCAGGGTGCAAAGGTACAAAGTATTTTTCAAAAGCCACTCGGATAGCATACTGAATCTCGGGATATTCTCCTTCCAACTTGCCGGGTTCGAACAACGTGCTAATACCCTGCAAACCGGGAACAATCGAGTCAATAAAATGAGATTTTCCCTCGTGCAGACCGCGTAATCCAAACGCACCCATAGCCTGTAACAAACGCACCAGCACGAAATGATAGTATATTTCCCGAAACTTTTCCGCATATCCCGGCTCGCTCTCCGTCAATTCCCGAATATAGAAATCTAATAATTCTTCCTTTTGACTTTCAGGAATTTTCACTATCGCATCATATAATAAGGAAGCCACGTCATAGTGCAAAGCCCCTTGCCTTCCTCCCTGGTAATCGATAAAATACACCTCGTTATCAACGACCATGATATTTCTGGACTGGAAGTCCCGGAACATGAAACCATCTGCCCCAGCCATGACCAGTTTCGCCGTCAACCGATCAAAATCATTCTCCAGCCGATCCTCGTCGACCTCCACTCCCGCCAATTTCAAAAAACAATATTTAAAATAGTTCAAATCCCACCGAATACAACGTTCATCAAAGACTGGACGAGGCAAACATCCCGAATAATCCAACCCTTTTCCTCCCATCAATTGGAATTTCAGCAACTCAGACAAGGCTTTCCGATATAATTCCAGCGTATGCTCGCTCAGAAATTCCCCCTCCCGCTCCCGTTCCACGACATCCAGCAACATATCCGGCCCCAGATCATCCTGTAAATAACAAAACCCGTCCTCCGAAACACAATACACATGTGGAACATGCAAGCGGGATTTTTCAAAATGCCGTGTAAAATCCATGAACAAACGATTCTCCCGCAAGTTCTCATGATACACACCCACGTATGTTCTGTCTTCCGTGAACACCCGGTAATATCTCCGGGCTGAACCGGACACCGGTAACGGCTCCACTCGCCGTGCCTCGTTACCATTATATTGCTTGAAAAGAGTTCTTATTTTTTCTTCCATAATTTCAATTATTTGTCAACTCCGTTTTTCTTTCTCCCCTTTCCTGTAATCCAACACGTATTTTTGATCATTCCAAGTAACGTCAATCAACATACTCACCGTGTTCGAAACATTCAAATAACCTTCCCGAACACGCACGTCAATTTTCCAAAAATCGGAATCATCTATTATTTTTATCTTGCAGGCAAAAGTAAAGAAATTTCACCGCAATGTTAGCATATAAATGAAGAACAAGTATCCAGCTGACGTGAATACTTTATGGAATCAATAAAATGACACCGTTTCACGAAAACACGAAAACCGCTGCATCCGCAACGGTTTTCGTGTTTCTGTTTCATTGATGGTGCCCAAGACAAGACTCGAACTTGCACAGCCGAACGGCCACTACCACCTCAAAGTAGCGTGTATACCAATTTCACCACTTGGGCATTTTTTAACGGCGCAAATATATAGTATTTTCTCGTTATCGCAAAACAAATAAGCGGTATTTTAACCCGAATTTCACGAAATAAACAACAAAAGATACACTCAGTTTTTACCGCTTTTTCCAGTAACTAACAGCAAAACAATGCGTTTTATCCAAACTTTCATTTCTCACCTGGTGATACACTTTTACACGATTTTCTTCCTTCTCAACATGACATCCGGCACACACGACACTATCCGGCAACACTTCATGTTCGTAAACAATTTCCAACTCCGTAATTTCGTGGTCCTTTAAGAACTCGTAAGACAAAGAATTGGTAACCCAGCGCACATACGTAGCTTGAGTGACGTGCTTGTTGAAATCGATATTATCGTATGTTGCCGTGAAACGCCGGGTATTTTCAAAGTTTGTCGGCATCTTTTTCGTATCCAACTCGAAAGGAATTTCCCGAATACCATCCACACAAAAAGCGGCGGTTTCTGTCACGCAAGCCGGCAAACGCACGGGACGACGACGATTTACATCTATCACCATCCACTCTGAAGTAGCCCGTAATAAAACCTCTTCTCCTGCCACCATTCTAAAATCACGAATCGCAAATAAACGGTCAATACCCGACGGCCATGTTTCCAATGTCACATTCTCCCCCTGTTCAGGCATCCGGTTAATCAAAATATGCAACTTATGCAGCATCCATGTCAATCCTTGCTCGTTCAACGTGGGCACGTCTATTTTCAGCGCATAAGTCTGCACGTTCGCCACGTCATTAAACAGATCGCACAAGGACTTCATGATCAACCGTCCTTCCAAATCCGTATAATGTCCCCGAATACCTATCTCTTCCGAATATTTTACCATCCCGTTCTAATTTTAGATTTAACGATTTTTAGATTCCAAACGCACAAATAAATACTCTTGATTTCACTTTAAACTTTAAATTTTATATCACGTTTACTTCCGGTTCTAACCATACTCCAAACTGAAGGAACACGGATTTCTTTATCTCGTTAGCCAAATGTGCAATTTCTATACCAGTTGCCCCACCCATGTTCACTAATACTAACGCCTGTTTTTCATGTACCCCGGCATGACCGACAACTTTTCCCTTCCATCCTGCGGCCTCGATTAACCACCCGGCAGCCAGTTTCACATGGTCATCATCCACGGGATAAACCGGCAGTGCAGGATATTTTTCCTGCAAAGTATCCGCAATAACACGTTCAACCATCGGGTTTTTAAAAAAACTCCCGGCATTAGGCAATACCTTCACGTCCGGCAATTTCGCCTCCCGTATACGAATAATGGCTTGGCGTATCGCTTTTAACGAAGGTTCACCCAAACGGATTACTTCATCCTTCACGCTCCCGTAATGCAACTTGAACTCGGGATGTTTCGTCAAACGAAAAGTAACATACGTTACCAGAAAGCGATTCTTCCACTCATGTTTGAAAATAGAATCCCGGTAACCGAAACGACACGTTGCCGCATCAATCGTCACCTTTTCTCCTTTCACGATATCCACGGCTTCCACCCGGTCAATACATTCCCCCGCTTCCGTCCCGTAAGCCCCGATATTCTGCACCGGAGTAGCCCCGACATGCCCGGGGATCAGTGAAAGATTCTCCACCCCTCCATACCCGTGTTCGACAGCCCACGCCACGAAATCATCCCACACAACACCACTTCCTACCCGGACAAACACGTACTTATCATCTTCCCTCACGATCTCGCACCCTTGCATCACGGGATAAAAGACAACCCCGTCAAAATTCTCCGTGAACAAGAAGTTACTTCCCCCTCCCAAAAGTAGAATTTCCTCCGGATCTAACTCGTATGATCCCACGAATTCCAATAATTCGCTCTCTTGATCACACGTCACAAAATATTTACAAATCACGTCTATACCAAACGTGTTATATTCTTTTAAACTAAAATTTTCACTAATCTCAATCATTCTATTTTTGTCTATTAATCAACTCCACGATCTCTTTTCTCTCGCAAAGGTAAAATATATCAGGAAATAAATCACTAAATTTGCCCCATTAATCCAATGTGTCTATGATCTCATTACCGCCAGCATTTACAGAAAGGATGCAGCAGCTCCTTGGGAACGAATCGGAAACCTTTTTCCAAGCGTTAGTTTCGGAGTCTCCCACTTCCATCCGGTTAAACCCGAAGAAAACGGCAAACACCGATCTCCCCTTCTCGGAATTACTTTCCCGACAAGTACCCTGGTGCAGTAATGGATACTACTTGAAGCAGCGTCCCTCGTTCACCTCCGACCCGTTGCTACACGGGGGAGCTTATTACGTGCAAGAGGCCTCCTCCATGTTTCTGCAAGTCGTTCTTCAGCAGATAACCGGGGATACCCCTCTCCGGGTTCTCGACCTATGCGCAGCTCCGGGTGGTAAATCCACGTTACTGGCAAACAATCTGCCCAAGGATTCACTACTGGTTTCCAACGAAGTAATCAAATCAAGAGCCTCTATTCTCAAAGAAAATATTATCAAATGGGGATACGATCATATCGTTGTCACCAACAGCGACCCCAATCGTTTCACTGGAATGAAGGGAGCGTTCGACATGATTCTCGTGGATGCACCCTGTTCCGGGGAAGGTATGTTCAGGAAAGACGAGAAAGCCATCACGGAATGGAGCGAGAATAATCTGCGTCTTTGTGAAGAGCGCCAAAAAAGAATACTTTCCGACGTGTGGGATGCTCTCGCCCCCGGGGGGTATCTCGTGTATAGCACGTGTACCTACAATCCGGGAGAAAATGAAGATATATTAAACTGGATTTTAACCACGTTCGATGCATCATCCGTTGAAATCCGGCATAATTTTACAGCCATCACCCCGTCCCCCTCTCCTCTCCACGGGTACCATTTCTACCCGCACAAAACTAGCGGAGAAGGTTTATTCATGGGAGTCATTCAAAAAAATGACGGGACACCCTTTACCATAAAGAAAGAAAAGCGAGCGACCCCATCCCCCGCAGTCAAACTCCCGGCAGACATCCTTCCCCTCCTGCCGGACATGACAAAATATACTCCTTACATTGCGGGAGAAACATTAGGCATCCTTCCAAAACAACACGCCGAATTTATCCAATATCTATCCTCCAAAGCCGGGGTCATTTATAAAGGATGTGAAATCGGAGAATGTATTAAAGGGAGGACGAAACCAGCCCATTCTCTGGCTCTATACCACAAACTGCAACAAAAGCACGTTATCCGTCAAGAAGTGGATCTCACCACAGCCCTCCAATTTTTACGCAAAGAAGACATCCGTTTCGAGGCCCCTCAAGGGGAATGGATTCTCATCACCTACAAAGGCACCGGACTCGGCTGGGTAAAAGAAGTTGGCAACCGGATGAACAACTACTACCCGAAAGAATGGAGAATCAGACAATTTTAGATTTTAAATTTTAGATTCTAACCACTCAAGTCCTCCCAACTGCCGCAAACAAAGCGCCCCGCAAGGGTCCACCGACCCGACCTTATAAACTTTATAAACTTTTATCTACTCTTACTCTTCCTCCACCGAACAATACCGTTTGATAATACTGTAAGAATCCGTTAATCCAAGCTCCCCGGCCTTACTCAAATCCACGTTAGCAGCACTCCGGTTTCCTTGGTATATGTAGAGTAAACCTCGGTTAAAGTAAGCCTCGGCTATATCCTTGTCCACTTCCAGTACTTTCGTGTACATATCAATTGCTTTCTGAATCTCACCGCTCTTGGCATACACGTTAGCAATATTAAACATGGCAAAAACGAACTCCGGATCAATCTCCAAACATTTGTTATTCCCCTCCAGTACCAAAGAATAATCCACGTTTCGCTCCACTTTTTTCTCCTCACCCACGACACGGGAAGTCTTTTCTTCTATCGACTCGATGTAATCGTACATCCGGGAACGGGCGCTTGCCAAGTTCATCAAAGCGAACAGATGATTCGGGTCACGCTCCAACACTGCACGGAAATCCTCGATCGCTTTCGTGTAATCTCCCCGGTTCAGATACAACGACCCGCGCAGCAACAAAGCATCCGTGACATTCTTGTTTTTCCGAATATCTGAAGACAAACTCTCGATATAATTATCCTCGAATTCCCTCGGGTAATTAAATTTCTTATTTGAAACTGTCAAAGCCGGGTTATAATTATGCTCCTGATTAAACTTCATGATCCGCTTGTCGAAATATTGCACTTTCCCTTTCCGCAACGTATCCAGCGACAGGTACTGCACGATAAACATATCCTGCAATTCGATAATCACGTTCCGGTCTTGCAAACGTCCGTTAATCACGTCTTTCATCCGGTCATCCCGGGAGTTTATATCTATCAATCGCTTGAAATTCTCTGTGGTATCTACCAAGGCATTCTGGTCTCCGTCTTTCATCCGTCGATACCGATCCATGATCTCCTCCGCCTTGTAACGGTCCTTTTCGGCCGCATCATAATCCCGCATATCCATACTCGTTGCGGCCCTTGCCAGATATGCCTTCACGAAATCCGGGTATATTGATATACTTTGAGAGAAGTCGTTATAAGCCCCCTCGTAATCCTTGATCTCCATCTTCAATAACCCGCGATTGAAATAAATCAGTATGTTATCCGGGTTCATTTCCAACACTTGGTCAAAATCTTGAATGGCATTATTCACATCCCCGATTTCCGATCTCAACAAAGCCCGATTATAATAAGCATACGCATAAGTACTATCCACCTTCAAGACTGCCGTGTAATCCTCCAATGCCTCGGGATATTTCTTCATCTCGTACCACGTAATCGCCCGGCTCATAAGAATCCGCTTGTTTTCCGGGTTAATCTTCAAAGCCTTGTTGTAATCCTCTATCGCGTCGTGATACTCTTTTGCTTGAAATCTTAAATATCCCCTCAAACCATAAGCATCATCCGAAAACATATTCAATTTGATGGCCATGTTACAATCTGCAATGGCTCCTTCTTGATCTCCCAGTTTCTCCCGCATGATCGCCCGATTCAAATATGCCGGCAATAAATTCTTATCGATAATCAACGCCTTCGAATAATCCTTCTCCGCAGCCTTGTAATCTCCCATATCCGCCTCGGTAATAGCCCTGTTCGCATACGCATAGGCCTCTCCCGGATTTATCGCGATCGCCGTGTTGTAATCGTGCATGGCCTCCTCGTACCGTTTCATGTTATGATAAGCAATTCCCCGGTACATATAAGCATGGAAATAGTTCGGGTTCAGCTCAATCGCCCGCGTGTAATCCCGAATAGCCCCTTCGAAATCATCCAAGTTCAACTTTGCCAGTCCCCGGAAAAAATAAGGTTCGGATAAAAAAGGCTTTATCCGTATGATATTATTGAAATTCTCGATCGCGCTCACGTAGTCGTCAAACATGATCGCACTCTTCCCCACTCGCAACATATTTGCCGTATTCCATTGTGCCGACACCCCCAATGTCGCCAAACAGAAGAATATAATAACGCCAAATTTCTTCATCTGATAAACATATATTTTCGGGGATAAAGATAATAAAAAAGTTCGCATCTTTATTATACCCCTTCTTTCCCCTCTAAAAATCCCTCTCTTGGAAATTATCAATTCCACCACTCCTCTTTCCTCATACTAAATTTTAAGGAATTACATACGAATTTACAGTGATCATAAGAGTAAAATCCTCAATAAGTATACAAATATCCCTTTTTATTCCTGACAGTTGAGATTGGAGAAGCTTTTCCTAGTCAGTTCTTTTTACCAATTCGTCGGAATTGTAGAGTAGACGTACCGGAGTTTCGTTAGCAAGTAAACAAGAAGGCAACTAGAAATGGAGGGAAATGGTAACGAGACTCCAGTACAAGTTATAATCAATAGCAGTGTGGCATACTAGCTACAAACTTTCCCCTACACGGGCAAGGCCTGCCCCCTCCTAATCCCTCCTCTACCCCTGCTCCCGGGCATCAACGAAATTCATGCATAACACGAACGGAGCATGTACACCCGTAAGTGTTCATGTTATGTAGATGCTATGTTCATTATCATAGGGAAAGATAGCCCAACCATAACGAAAAGGTAGACTATGCATGAACGATAATAAAAGGCGTTTATACGCAAAATTCGTATTATAAATTCCATAATTATTACCTGTCCAAATTTCAATTTCATATTGGAACCTATATTTTACGGTAAACCAATTCCTCCCAACTTCACCATACTCCCTCTATAACAGGGAATGAGTTAAAACATTCACTATCTTCAGCAAAAAGGCACCAACTCTTTCATTATTTGTAGAGAAGGGTTCAACGTAATGGAAAAGTTTAAGCATGAAAACAAGCAGTAAGTTCATTTACTTTAAAATGGCATACAATTGCCAAATTAAAAAATTAAGACAACGAAGAAAAAACTATTGACAAATTATAATCTCTGATCAAAAATTAGATCGTAGTTTTCAGTAAACACAAAAAAAGCTATCCTCACGGATAGCTTTTATATATTTAGAAAAACTACATTAATAGTCATTTCTACGAGTTTCTTTTACATCCGGGATAAACTTCCAAGTGTCCGTGTACAGATTATCACTATTATCGACACCACTACCACCTGTGGTATAATATCCAAAACCTTTATAAGTAAATCCTACCCCCATTACTAATAAATTTGCCATATCAGACAAATCTTCCATTTGATGCCATTGATCTTTCTTATGGTTATATTTCCAAACTGTTCTAGCATTATTTCCGCTACCCGTTGCAACATAAGCATATTCCTCTCCGTCACTTCCCGCATTCGACACAAAAGAAATTGCATACGCACGTGGTATACGATCATAATCTTTATCTTGCTTCACTCCTGGTTTATCTGTTAGAGAATTAAACATCTTTTCCCATGTTTTAGTTTCAAAATCAAATTTCACAACATCCGTTGCAAGATTAGATACTCCACCAACACTCTTAGAACCTAAACATACATAAGCCGCCTTATTTACAACAAACACGGTTCCCCCATAACGAGATTCACCCAAAAATGAGATTTCTTCCCACGTCCCTGTTTTTGGATCAAAACGATAAAAATCTTTGAACACTCGATTATTCTCTCCATAACCAGTTCCCACATAACCGTATTCCCCATCACTAAATGCAATTGCATCCCGACGTCCTTCGACTGGGACACCATTAACATTCATTACCAACTTCCCAGACTCCCACTTCTTGGTTTTCAAATTAAATTTATAAAAATCATTAAAATAAGTACGATCACGATCAACACCGTTATTATCAACAAATGCCGGAACAAACCCCGTACCTACATATGCAGTGTCTCCTATTACAAAAGCTACCGCAGAATGACGTCCATTACCATTTTTAACTCCACCTTTACCGGGATTAGGATCAGCCGGGAACTCAGAGTCTACTTTTTTCCAATTTAATGTTCCATCTTCATCATTGAAATAATATGTATCTGTAAGTTCAACACTTTTAGCACCTAACCCTAAACTTACAAAAACAGTTCCAGTACTTGGATCTGTAAAACATACTGCAGCCTCTCGCGGAGCACCACCAAACTCTACTGATTTTTCCCAATCACCGAGATGATCATCATCATCACAAGAAGCAAAGATTAAACCTAATACGACTAGAACCCAAAAATTTAATGTTCTCATACTTACCTATTTACCTAGTTATTTAAATTATTTACTTATTTCAATCCTATTAATATTAAAAAATAAAATACAGTAGGCAAAACTACACATTTTAAAAATAAATCCAATAAAAAAAATGTGAAATATCTCTCGTTTCTCTTTTTTACAATTTATTCAGATAAAATGACCGCAGGTTCTTCCGTATTTTAGAAAATAGTTATACCTTCGCATCTTGATTAAATCAAAATAAATTATAACATGAGAATAATTTTTCTGGCTATTTTCTTATCCGTTCTGTATTCATGTAACAACGATCTAAATACTATCGGTGATACCTTAGTTCCGGCTGAAGGATACGTGGATGTAGAATCTTTTAATATCGAGACCTTTACTGTTCAATTGGATTCTTTCCCCACAAGTCTTAATGTTCTATCGAACATATTAAATAGTAACAACCTTATCGTTGGGAGAATGTCTGATAAGGTCACAGGTATTACCCAAGCCACACCCTACTTCCAGATTATGGGTAAGGGAAACAATGGAGTCCCAAATTATGATGACAACTACGTTTATGATTCTTTAACTCTTACATTCCCGTTTGATTACTCACAAACAAAAGTTTTAGCAGGGGATACAACAACAGTGCAAACGTTTCGAGTATTCCGACTAAATGATTATCCTCGTTACGATTACGATGATCCATGTATCTATAACGATGCAACTTTTCCATACGACAAGTCCAAACCCCTAGGAGAATTGAGCATTCGGTTAGAAAGACAATTTTTATCTCAAAAAGGGAAATGGTATATCAAATTAGACGATGCACTGGGGATGGAACTTTTCAATCTCATTCGATCACAAGATTCCCTACTAGAACCAGCAAACACATTGGATTTTATCCGTTATTTCAATGGTTTAACAATCGTACCGGATGAAAATAACATGGCACTGCTGCCAATTGACGGTTCTTCTTTACAACTAAGGTGCCATTATCACCTCAATGAAAATCCTTCCACATATTCATTTAATGCTATAAGCTCTTATTCTAGTGGAGGATTCTATGCTTTTACAAATATAGAACATGACTCGATACCAAACACGCCACTAGCAAAAGCCTCATGGAAAAACCCTCTGCCATTCTCCGATGGAGACCAAGCTGTCATCCAAGGCTTAAATGGATATATGATGAAAATGATATTGCCATTCAAGACTGATGTAAATACTTACAGAACAATTTTAAAAGTTGAAATTGTTTTAGAACCTAAGGTTGACAATTTCGAAGACATCCCCGAACCTTCTATCATTCAAGTTTTCACTCTAGATAAATATTCAAGAATAACAGGCATCCTCACGGACCTATCAGGAAACCCAGTATACGGTTATCCAGAAATAAACCCTAATTATAAAGAAGACCGGAAATACAGAATAGATATTACAGATTATTATAATAGTATAGTAAGTGGAGTAAGTGGAGGTATTGACCCTGAACTCTATTTATTGGTTGGTTTACAGGGTACTCCTGTTCAAGTCGGGACCCGGGAAATTAAAACATTCGTAGGTACTAATAATCTTTCTTTCCAAAGACTTATTATCGACGAAGTCCCCACTCTACGAATCTACTACGCAAACTATTAGTAAAAATTTGCCGTTATAACAATGAATATGAAAAGAATATTTACAAGTATAGCAATATTATTTTTAACCCTAGGAACAATAGGACAAAACAATATGGGAACCCCGTATTCAAAATTCGGTATAGGATTATTACCGGATAATTATGGAGCTTACACGGGTATGGGAGGAGTTTCTGCCGCCATGAGGGATAACTATAATATCAACTTTTTGAATCCGGCATCCTACACTGCTTTGGATTCCAACCGCTTTTATTTTCAAATGGGCATTACGGGAGAATATGTAGATGTTTCCACATACAAAGAACACTCAGATTACAAAGTTGCCCAAAACGCCTCATTGAATATGGCATTCCGAGTATACAAGAAAACATTCGTATCATTAGGGTTAACGCAAAGATCGGACCGGGGATTTGATCTAGTGTATTCATTTCCGTTAAGTGGTGATCCTACAATGATTTACACTCAGCAGTTAGAAGGCTTAGGAGGCTTAAATGAAGCGTATCTCGGTATAGCTTATCAATTAGGCAAGCTATCATTAGGAGTTAATGCAGCCTATGTATTCGGAAAGGTTGAAGATCGCTTAACACTCGTGATGCAACCAGCCACAAGTGGTTACTATCTTAAATCACAAACATTAACACATATCAGTAGTAGTTTATTCACATTAGGTTTCCAGTTGCCTTTACCATTAACGAAAAAATCAGAATTGACACTAGGTGGTAGTTTCAATTTTGGAACTTCCTTACATGGTAACAGAACTTTTACTGCAAACAAAATTAGTAACACGAGTGGTGCAATCATCAATGTAAATAATGAAAGTTGGGACAATGGAGAAATATTTTATCCTTTCAGAATGATTGTCGGGGCTACTTATCAATACAATAAGAAATGGACTCTCGCGGGGGATTATACTTTTCAAAAAATGTCTGCTTATAAAGAATTTGGGACCAATCAAGAATTTCAAAACTATCATAAAGCAGCCATTGGAGGATCATTACAACCCAACGAGACCGGACGTTATTGGTGGCAAAGAAATAAATATACAGCAGGTGCTTATTTCACTCGTTCACAGCACAGATTTAATTCTACCGACATCAACACCTACGGTATAACCGTCGGGACTCAAATGCCTCTTCGTCTTGCCCGCCAAGAGTTGATGCTGGGTGTTGCCGTTGATTTAGGTATGCGCGGGACACACCGGAATAACCAGATTCTGGAGAAGTACGCAAAATTAAGAATAAACATTGCCTTTAAAGAGTTGTGGTTCATGAAAGCCAAAATTTATTAAAGACACAATTTCATATTTAGAAAACTAAAAACACATGAGAAAACTTTTATTATCAATCGTTGCAGCAAGTATGACCCTTGCAGCATGTAACGCCCAAAGTGGTTACAAAGTTACCGGAACGGTAGAAGGAATGCCGGACGGTAAGGCTATTATCGCAACTGTTAATGGCAGTAGCCTTGACACATTAGCAAAAGCAGATGTAAAGAATGGTTCATTTGAATTCACAGGAAACGTAAGTGAACCTACCGGTGCTTATATTATGGTTATCGGTCAAAGAGGAGCTATCCCATTCATGCTGGAAAATGCAAATATCACGGTCAATGCAGGACAGGCAGGATTGACTGTTACTGGTAGTGAAGGTCAAAAAATATATGACCAATTCATGGCAATCAATGCATCTGCTCAACAAGAAGCCATGAAACTGCAACAAGAATATCAAGCAGCTAACGGAGATCAGGCTAAAATTCAAGCAGTACAAGAAGCATACGCTAAATTAATGACGGATGCTCAAGCTAAAGAAACTGAATTAATCAAAGCTAACCCGGATTCTTATGTTTCAACTTTCGTTATCGTATCTAGCATGGGACAAATGGAATACGAACAATTGAAAGAAAGATATAGTCTACTAGGCGAAAAAGCAAAAGCTAGCGCCCAAGGTAAAGCTATCGCTGCTCAAATCGCTAAATTAGAAAGCACAGCTATTGGACAAATCGCTCCGAACTTCACGATCACGACCCCGGAAGGAGAATCAATCTCTTTGTATGACATCAAGGGTAAAGTGAAATTAATCGATTTCTGGGCTTCATGGTGTGGTCCTTGCCGCGGTGAAAATCCTCACGTAGTTGAAATCTACAAAGAATACCACCCGAAAGGATTGGAAATCTTCGGTGTATCTTTGGATAACAACAAAGAAGCTTGGGTAAAAGCAATCGCTGATGACGGTTTGGTTTGGAAACACGGTTCTGACTTGAAAGGCTGGCAATCAGCTCCCGCTCAACTATACAGTGTAACCGGAATTCCTCACACGGTATTATTAGACGAAAACAACAAAATCATTGCCAAAAATTTAAGAGGTGATGAATTAAAACAAAAGATTGCTGAATTATTGAAATAATTTTCAAGCTATCGATACAAGTGCGGCAATCAATTCATGTTTGCCGCACTTTTATTTAACCAACCTCTAACGCTAAAACCTGTAACTACCATGCACAAGCTCCTTCCCGCAATCGGACTATTTTGCATGCTCCTTTCCTCATTCCATGCTCAGGCTCAATCCTCGTGGGTCGACTCAACATTAAATACCATGAGCCTGGATGAAAAGATCGGCCAACTGATCATGGTTGCCGCTTATAGCAACAAAGACAGCCTTTACGAAAATCACCTGGGAGCAGCCATTGAAAAGTATCATATCGGGGGTATCATCTTCTTTCAAGGCAGTCCACTAAGGCAAGCCTTAATGACAAACAAGTACCAACAAAGTGCAAAAATTCCTCTCATGATTGGTATGGATGCTGAAAACGGAGTCGGCTGGCGAATCAAACCTGCCATGGAATTTCCGAACCAAACCTTACTGGGAGCCATTCGAGACACGAATCTGATTTATCGCTTAGGAGCCGCTATCGGGCAACAATGCCGGGTGATGGGTATTCACGTGAACTTTGCCCCCGTGGCCGATATAAACGTTAACCCTAAAAACCCGGTTATAGGCATCCGGTCATTCGGGGAAAAGAAAGAAGAGGTTGGCAACCGGACCTTACAATATATGCGAGGTCTACAATCCCAGCACGTGATGGCCGTGGCCAAACACTTCCCGGGACACGGGGACACGGATGTCGATTCACACTTGGCATTACCCTTGATTCGCCACTCCGCAGCACGTATTGACACGGTTGAATTGTACCCCTTCCGTCAACTTTTCGAGGCTGGGATTCCGGGCGTCATGATTGCCCACCTAAACGTACCTTCCTATGATACGGCCAATATCCCGGCTTCTCTATCCAAACAGATCATCACGGATCTGCTACGCAAGAAATTACACTTTGACGGTCTGTGTTTCACGGATGCCATGAACATGAAAGGTGTCACCAAAGGAAGAACTCCCGGAGAGGCTGATGTAGAGGCGCTAGCAGCAGGAAACGATATTCTGTTATTCCCGGAAAACGTGGAAGCCTCCGTGAAAAAAATCAAAGCAGCTATCCGCAAAGGTGTTCTCACGGAAGAGATGATCGACGAAAAATGCCGAAAAGTACTTGAAGCAAAAGCAGAATTCGTACTCCCGTATGCTGCTGCCGTGGACACCGCCCGGCTGACCGAACGATTGAGTTCCCCATCAGCCAAAGCTTTATTACAAGAAACATACGCCAAAGCGATTACTCTCGTGAAAAATGACGGCCTCCTGCTCCCGTTGACACATTTAGACACGCTACGCATTGCCTCATTGAATTTTGGAGACCGGAAAGCCCCCGTTTTCGAGAGTACACTAGAGAAATACGCCCCTTGCGCTCACTTTTCTCTATCACCCGGTGCCTCAAAAGAAAAAGTGGAGAAACTGATTAACAATCTATCGGAATACAATTGTGTTATCCTGTATAACAGTGCTGCCCGTAACACGGCATCCCGGCAATTTGGGGCAACCATGGAACTTGTTAATGTTATCAAGCAACTGAAAGGGAAACACATCGTGTTCTGCCACCCGGCCACGCCTTACGGAATTGACTTGTACAGCTACCTCCCTATGGATGCCATCATCGTGAGCTATTCACATGACACTCCCGCACAACAGTTTGCCGCTCAAGCCATATTCGGGGGCATCAACGTGAACGGAAAATTGCCTGTGAGTATCAATCACTACTACCCTGCAGGTACCGGATTATCCACCCCGAAACTGCGGTTAGGATATTACCAGCCGGAAAGTTGCGGCATGAATTCACAGATCCTCCTTAAAATTGACAGCATATGCCAAGCCGCCATAAAAGCCAAAGCGACCCCTGGCTGTCAGGTTCTCGTGGCAAAAGATGGTTATGTTGTCTACAACAAAGCCTTTGGTTTCAACACTTATGACAAAAAAAAGAGAAATACAACCAACAACATATACGACATCGCTTCCATCACGAAAATAGCGGCTACTCTTCCGGCTGTCATGATGCTTTATGACCAGCAATATATAGCACTCGACTCCCCTATTGTCCGGTATTCTTACTCTCTTCGGGAAACCGACAAGCAAGATATTACTGTCAAGGAATTGTTATTACATTCAGCCGGATTAAGGGCATCTTTTTCTTTCTTCCAGCACGCCATTGACTGGGATAAAATGCAAGGCCGGTTGTTCACAACAAAATACACGAAAACCAATACCCGTAAACTCCGGGATCGCCTGTACCTGAATCCCAAATTCACCTACCGGGACAGCACGTTTAATTTCACGGGGGGCGAAGGCTACTTGGTCGTTTCCCCGCATTTTTATATTCACAAGCATTTCAAAGACTCCATTCATAATTTGATTTTAAACTCCAAACTGCTACCCCAGAAAAAATACACTTACAGCGACCTTGGATTCGTACTATTAAAAGACATCGTGGAAGAACAATCCGCCACACCTTTTGATGCTTATTGCCGGAAACATTTCTTTAAAAGACTGGGAGCCTATAACACAGACTTCAACGCTCATTTTAATCTCGACATGAAAAGAGTGGTTCCCGCCAATAAAGACGATATTTTCAGAAAATCCCAATTACACGGGTACGTGCATGACCCGATCGCGGCACTCATGGGCGGAGTGTCCGGTAATGCCGGTTTGTTCTCCACGGCAGAAGATCTAGCCAAAATCATGAGTGTTTACCTGAACCGCGGGACATACGGGGGAGAACGTCTCATCGATTCTACGACAATCGACCTTTTCACTCAAACACAATTACCTCTCGACCAAAACAGACGGGGTCTCGGATTCGACAAACCGGAAACCTTGCCCAACAAATCAGGCCCGACCTGCAAGGAAGCTCCTTGTTCCAGTTACGGACACACGGGATTCACGGGAGCCATCGCATGGAACGATCCGGACAACCAATTAATCTATATCTTTCTATCCAACCGGATTTACCCCAACGAATTCAACGACAAACTTATCAAAGACAATATCCGTACAAAAATTCAAGAGGTCATTTATAAAGCAATCTTGAAATAGAGTTTATAAAGTAATATTTCAAGTATTCTCATAACAAAAAGATCCCTTGGCACATTTATTGTAAATCATCGTGTACAAGGGATAAAACACTGTAAATACTTTATGAACCTTATAAACTTTATAAACCTTGATAACTTATTTCATTACGGAAAAAATTCTGTATATTTAGAATGATTTTAAAATAGATAAACCCGTTTAAAATGACGGAAAAATAGATACTTTTGTGCCGGATAAAGAATTTAAATAGTTATCAATAAATAGACCTAATTATGAGTAATTTCTTAACATCGTCGATCGGGAAAAAGATCATTCTGAGTTTATCAGGCCTTTTTCTTATTGCGTTTTTGTGCGTCCACTTAGCACTGAATCTACTTTTAATTGTAGATAATAGTGGAGAGTTATTTAACATCGGGGCCCATTTCATGGCTACGAATCCTATCATTAAAATCGTAGAACCGATTCTTGCCATAGGATTCATTATCCATATCATCTTGGCTTCTATCTTGACTCTTCAAAACAGAGGCGCACGTCCTATCAAGTACGATCTTCGCAGACAATCAGGAAATTGTACATGGTCATCCAGAAACATGTACATCTTGGGAGGTTTGGTTTTGATCTTCTTGCTTGTTCACCTTTGGAACTTCTGGTGGAAAATCAAGTTTGCCGGAGATCCTCTTTTAACCGAGATCAACGTGGACGGTACTGCCATGGAAAATACCTATGCTTTGGTTTCTGGACTATTTAAATCAAGCATCATCTACTGCTTCCTTTACATCTTGGGAGGTATTTTCTTAGGATTACACTTAACCCACGGTTTCTGGTCAGCTTTCCAATCTATCGGTTTCTGTAACCAAATTTGGAGAAAAAGACTGGAATGCTTGGCTAAAATCTTCGCTTTCATCATTGCTGCAGGCTTTAGCATCATTCCGCTTTATTTCATGCTTGGACTGGCAAACTAACCATTTTAAATTATAGATTGTAGATTTTAAATTGCATGAATCAACG
>ENA-ORSO01000975-ORSO01000975.1-human-gut-metagenome-genome-assembly--contig:-NODE-975-length-19962-cov-162.097353_pt1 | contig 19962 bp, 10 predicted proteins | sample MGYA00241902_ERZ509168 | MGnify/ENA primary metagenome ERZ509168 (study PRJEB26280, sample SAMEA2338806) | human gut metagenome | biome: human gut; feature: human-associated habitat; material: faeces... | reverse complement strand
ATTCTTCAGGAAATGGATACTCAAGAATATGATTGAGTAAGATTATATACAGAGAGATTTATCTATGTTTCAACAAAAAAACTCGCTCCAAATTGGACTTTGATTGGATATCAATTAGAGCGAGTGCTTATCCAATGCCGTCTGAATTCTTCAAGATTATAAGTTGTCTTTCCCTTGCCTGGGTCTGCGATATAGAACTTCTTGCCCTTCTTCACCTTATATAATACCACGAAATGGTTCTGGTTCCAATGAAGGATGCAAGGCAAAGGGGCTTCACCAAACATAGTCGTGGTTGCCCTTGCACTTACCGTGTGCAATCCGAGCGTATTAGCCGCTTCATTGATGCCTAGCATGGACACCCCTTCCGTTGTGGCAAAACAGAGTTTCGACAGAGAATCTAAAGAATATTCTCTGCCGAAATATTTACAAATCATCTATAAGCAAGTAATGCCACATAGCATACTATCATGCTGAAAACAAACAGGAAATCTATTCATTTACTTTTCCACATCTAAATTCTTACTATTATTTAGCTTTGTTGTCTTCCCCTTACCCAAACTATACTTAACACTGATTAGGGCAACAAAAGCATTCACTCTATTATCTCCATAGGTTTGATAAGCAAAATTTGGAAGACTCACTTTCGTATAAGTCTTCTTGGAAATCATGGAAGTCGGTATGCTTACTTCCAAAGATATTGGCAACTTACCTTTTAACAAAGAGTAAGAAGTTCCTACAAACAACTTTTCCTCTTCATCATACTGTTTACCTTGTAATAATGGCAATTTGTCATGTCGAAGGAAATAGCTAGCCATGAAACTCAATTTCGTATTTGGAACATTCCAAAGAAGCTGTGTATCAAGATACCAGGTTCTGCCAAAATGCTTCGTGTCATCTTTCATATACCGATGATACCATTGGTAATTTGCAACAAATGACAGTTCTACGCCTTTGCCAAGATTATAATCACCTTCCATTCCCAAGTAATTATGTCTGTAATTACAATTTGCTTGAGTTTGATAAGTTTTATCCTCTTCTTGCTGATAATAGTCTATAATCTCATCCTTGCTCTGCTTGTACATATAGTCAATCTTGACTATATTGACAAAGTTGACAGTAATTTCAGAATAATGCATAATTCTAGGTTTCAACTCAGAATTGCCTCTATGCCAAAGCACATCGTTCACTTGCCATATTACCGTTGACAACTGATCAAGGTTGGGATACTCCACATCACAAAAATAATTATATTGCAAATACATCCACTTAACAGGTTTCCAATAACCCTTAAACAAAGGCATCCAAGATGTATGTTTCTCTGATACAGCCTTCAATTGGTTTTCATCTTTAACAGTCAACAAATGAGTGCCTAGCAAAGCAGTGAAATTTCTAAATGGCTGATATGATATTGCTCCCATCAATTTACTTCGAGTTTCCTTGCTACTATGCAACAGAACATTCTCATTTCGGTCAGAATTAGAATAATCTTTCCATATTTGGGTGAAGTCTGCCCACAAAGACACCTTACTGCCTAAGTTATAGTAACCAGACAAATAATAACGCCAATAGTTTTTATCTCCCTTGTAAGGGATTTGAGCTACATCATTTTTTGCACTATAAAATCTATCTTCATGAATATCATACCTATTATATATGAGTTCCGAAGATAAATTTAAATGTTTTAGAACCGTTCCCTTATAAAACAATCCAATAGTATAATCATCTGTATTGAAATCATCTAGGCTATTTGATTCATATTTTTCGTCCCTATTAGAAACAGAAAAGAAATCACTTTGTTTACTCCCCTTAGTCTCTATCCAAGCTTGCACAGATAGTGTTTGGTTATCTGACAATCTATAATCTGTTCCCAAACTAAAGCTACCAATATTGCTCCTAGTACTCATGTTTGGTTTTCTATAATCAATTGCCTTTGATTTTATCGTTACATCACCCAAGTTACTATATTCATAACCTAATACATCATAATTCTGACGATGCGTAAAGTTTAGGCTGCCATACAGATTAACTCTTGGAAATGTATAGGTAAAGTTTGCACCCATAGCTTCCCTATTGGAATGCTTATTTCTGAAAGAATACAAATTGCGAGAGAACGCACTTATATCCCATCCAGTATAGTCATTAACCAGTTCCATATTAAGCACTACTGGATATTCAGAATATTTACCAGCAGGATAACGCATAATTTCTACGGTTTTGATGCGCTTTGGGTTTATGCTGATGGCATATTCTCGTTTTACTTCCCTGCCATTGATAATTACAGGTACATTTTTATCTTTTCCTACATTCACTTCGTCTGTTCCCCAATCTGTTGTTATACCTGGAATTTTTGCTAATAGCTGTATAGCACTAGTGGTTCCTTTTCGAAGGGAATCGGTGATGAATACAGTTTCTTTAGATGCATTTCTACTCACCATATCAGCCACAGCTACCACCTCCTTTAAGTTTTCCACCTTTGATTGCAATACAACAACACCTATATCGCCCTTGAAACCAAGAGGAGATATAGTATCTCGTTTTTCAAAACCTATCGACTGGAAAGACAATTTATATATGTTTCCTTTGCTCTCCAAAGAGAATTCTCCTGTTTCCATACTGCGCACTCCACCCAGAAACCGATTTGTTTTATCAAAAGCAGAAACTGTAACAAAAGGCACACAAGAGGAATCCGATACAGATACAATTTTTCCTCTCACCTGCGCTAAGCAAGTGAAAGGAAACAAAAATAACATCAACACTACCCAAATGTACTTCATCTCTTAAGTTTTTTATTATTAATGACTCGCCAACAATAATCTTTTATACGATGTTCCAACAATTCATATTTATCACTTCGTTTTCATCAAAACCTCCGCCTAACAATACCATCAACTCTTCTTCATTCAAGACAGAAGAGTTCTTCAAATTGAAAGTTTGTAAATTCATAATAATACAATTTATGCCTACTTAAATAAACGCTTCAGCAATCATTCCTTTATACAGTAAGGTCTGTAAACATTATTGTCGACTTTATCGTTTCAAAGTAATAATTTATAGATTCCTACATCTTTTTAAGATATGAGATATCATCTGTTGAACATAACTTAAAGATTGACATCAAACGTCACTTTAGTAAACACATTACCTTTACGTAAATATATCGAATATTTGCCATAAGATCCATAGAGTTCATTTGGAGACTTACGCAAAGCCACATTCAAACGTCCATTAGATAGGCTTATAGCAATTTTATTTCCTCAGTTGGCTGGACTCATTTAATCAACTGGTTTTGGTTGCCTGAAAGCAGAAGGAGTAACTCCTTTCATTTTCTTGAAAAACTTGGTGAGATGAGCCTGGGATGAGAAACCGAAGGTATTGGCTATTTCCTGTACAGTATGGGTTGTGGTAGAAAGTTCACGTTCTATTTCCTTTACGATATACTCGTCAATGATTGCCTTCGGTGTCTTGCCAGAGATACGGCGGGTAACCTGAGCCAAATAACGGCTGCTCACATTCAACTGATCTGCATAGAAATGCACATCACTATAAGTGCGACAGAAATTATTGACCTGAGAAATGAACTGATTGTAGAGTTCCGAACTACGACCCTGCAGATTACTCTCACGCGTCAACTCTACATTGATAAAATCCTGTGCCATCCCCAAAGCCTCCTCCATCTTGTTCCCCCGGTTCAGATACACGGCAAGGGCAGAAGAAAAACGGTTGGTAAGACCATGAGAATTGGCATTATCGAGCAGGAACACCTGCATTCCATGACCCTCAGCCATGCGCAGCAACTTGGTGTCTTGCAGAATAATATCATTTTCTTTCTTTCGGGCAACCACCACGGAACAGAGCGGTAGCAAACGATACTTGATCTGACTTACCACATCCTCCGTCATCAGCGCATCACCATTACTTGACCAGATGGCAGGGGCATAGATGATATAATCCGGGCGATATTTCGTCAGGGCATCGATCACAACCTCAAGCGTCTCCACCCGACGAATCATACCCACCTTCACAATGCTCGGTTGAATATCGTTCATGATAGCCTCTATCTGTCCCGAAACAATCTCGGCTGGAATATCAAAGAAAGCCTGAATACCCAAGGTATTCTGCACGGTAATGGAGGTGATGGCAGAAACTGCATAGCCTCCCAACTCAGAGATAGTCCTGATGTCTGCCTGGACACCAGAACCACCCGTACTGTCAGAACCCGTAATGGTCAATATCGGTTGTATCGTCTTCATACCCTAATTATTATTGAATTCTTCACTCTTCACTTAATTCTTCACTTAACTCTTCATATACTCTGTCGGCGTCATACCAAAAGCCTTGGAGAAGCACTTAGAGAAATAACTGTTGTTGGAGAAGCCCACCGTGTACATCACTTCAGAAACGCTGAACTTACCTTCTTTCAACATCACGGCAGCCTTGTTCATTCGGAGTTCACGGATATACTCTACAGGAGTTTTTCCTGTCATCGCCTTCAACTTACGGTACAGCTGCTTGCCTCCAATACCCAATATCTCCTGCAAGGTGGTCACATTGAAATCTGAGTCTATCATGTGGGTCTCTATCGTCTCGGTAATCTCCTTCAGAAGCCGTTGGTCTGCAGCATTTAAAGCAGGTTCTTCTGCCTCCTTTTTCTCTATCTTCACACCTAAATAACGGTTGGTAAGTTCCAGAATCTCATCAAATGAGCGATGAGTCACAGCGGTCTTCAAATCCTCTGACAGACGATTGAAGAAACTGATACGTGCCTCTACCTGCTCCAGGATTTCAGCCTTCTGCCTACGTTCCTCCGCCAGGCGCTCACGCACCAGATAGAACTTCATGATTCCCCAAGCCAATGCAATAGCCAACAAAAGATAAACTAACTTTGCCCAGATGGAAAGATACCATGGTGGCAATATCGTAATATCAAGAGAATACACTTCGGCTCCTATATTACCCTCACCATCCACGACATGCACCTTCAGATGATAATTACCATATGGCAAACCATTATAGCTGATATCCAACTTTTTCTTATTCAGATAATGCCAGTCGTGATCACTACCTTCCAACCGATAAGCATAGACAGCAGAAGGATGGTCGGAGAACGGAAGATCTGTCAGCTGAAGGGTAAAGCTATTCTCATCACTTGCAAGTTCCAACTCCTTCATATTGCGAGGAGCTGCATCTTGCCATTGATTTCCATTGACCACAATACCTGCCAACATCAGTTTGGTCTGCAACCCTTTCTCCATCGGCATATCGGCACGCAGACAGATATAGCCATCGTTGCCGCCCATCATGACCATGTGCTGAGCCTTAAAATAGAAAATGGCTAAAGGAGCAATAGAAGAAGGTATCTTGAAACGGGAACTCTTGCCACCCCAATCGATGACACAACATTCCTTACCGCTCACCACCCAGGTCTTGCCATCCACATCACACATGGTAATCACTTTTCCGCCTATCTTCCATGTCTTCGTCTCCAGCTGCGAGTGGTTGGCAGAAGGATTTATCACAAAGCATTTCACCTCTGTATTTCCACCTGCCCAGACATTTCCCTTAGAATCAGCCATCAAATAGTTGATATCATCCTTGTGCTCAACAGGAACCACCTTCATAGTTTGCGGATTGATACGGTCCAAGCTACTGTAACTGGAAGCCCAAATCATACCTTGTGCATCCATCACCATCTGTCCCACGTGCAAACCAGAGAGTGCATTCTTACCTTGGTCGGAGAAATGATAATCAGCCACGATGGTAGTAGAACCTGAAGAATGGGTCATCAAAGACAGAAGTCTCTGCTTGCTGATGACAAAGATGCCGCCCATATAGGAAGCCATCCACATTCTGCCCTGTTTATCTTCCAGGGCATCGTATGCCCAGGCTGTAGAATATTTGCCAGTCTTGTCGCAGACGATAAAGTTATGCATCTGTTTGGTCTGGCGATTGTAGAAGTTGACTCCATGATCTGTACAAACCCAGACATCCCCCTCACGATCTTCATAGATTTTACGAACACGATTATGACTCAGGGGATAAGACGAACTGTTCTGCTTATACCAGGCAACATTGCCATCCGACGCATTTTGACTGGCATTCATTCCAAAACGAATCAATCCATTGGTTCCACCCAACCACCATTCTCCATCTCTGGTCTGACAAATTTCATGCAGACAGTTACCCTCCCCCGAAAGAGTGATCTTATCAAGCGAGGTATATTGGAAATAAGTATGCGTGGAAAGACGGGACAGACCATTATCCGTTCCTATCCACACATTCTGCCACTTATCCACAAAACAAGACCAGACGATATTATTAGGAATGGAAGAAGCATCACGGGAGTCATGCTCGAAATGCAGGATGGAATTGTCCAAAGACAGACGATAGAGTCCATTATCTGTTCCGATATACAGATTGCCATTGGATTCTTCTGCCAGACACTTGACGGAATTGCCATTCAACTGAGAAATCCTGGTAAAATTCTTCAGTTGTAAATCAGCACAATACAGGGCACCTTCTGTACCTATCCAGTAACAACGGCGCTTGGCATCGTAAGCCAAGGCATTGACAAGGGGTTGCTGACTGTCGGGAAGCAGGATACGTAGCTTGTTCAACTTCGCCCAAGACTTCTTTCCGTTTAAAGTCTGCTTTTTTACTAAATACAAGCCCGAGAGAGTTCCCACGAGCAATCCCTTAGGTGTATCCAGCAAAGCATATACCTCGCTGCCAAAATCTATCTGTCTGTATTTCAGGAGAATCGCTCTCTGTTCCAAAGTGCTTTTCTTTTTATTATCCTTTATTGCATCAGCAGACGACTGTACATAAGAATTAGATTGCAGATTGAAGCACATCATACCCTTGCCTGTAGCGAGAAATAACTGTTCTCTATCTACAGCCATAGCATAAACGCGGGTATTAGAAAAAGTATGCTCTGTATATTGCTTATAACTATGATAACCGTCATAGCTGTAAAGTCCGTTCTCTGTACCAAGCCACATCAAGCCCTGACCGTCTTGCTGGATAGAAGAAACTGTCTGTGCCCCATCCAGAGACACATTAACAAAACGCTGCGCATTAAGAGCACAACTCAAAAAAAGCATGATAAAAAACATGCCAATATGCTTAAGAGTCAACTTCATAAGTGCAAAAATACACATTATTAAGCATACTCGCAAACATATTGGCATTAAAAAGAATTAAATACACTTCAAGACCATCGTCTTTTCTATATTTCTCTGGGTATCTTTCACCTTGAGCGTGATATCACCCTTCTGTTTCTTACTTTGTACAACAACTACCAGTTTTCCACTGAAAAGTTTCATCTGTGGCTGTGTAAAAGGCTCAAGCGAAGTAGCATCGCCATTACATGCAGCCTTAAAGATTCCAGCGCCTGTTACCTCAAAAGTCAGTTCATCATCGGCAAGGGGACATTCGTTGCCATCCTTATCCAAGAGGCTCACAGTGATAAAGGCGAGGTCATTGCCATCAGCATTCAGAAGCAGATTGTGTTCGTCTGTACAGCCCTCTACCATACAAGCGATAGGCTCATGGTCTGGAGTTTCCACACTGAACTTCATCTGGGTAGGCTCACCAGCTGTTCGCTTGACATCCTCACCCACTTTTTCACCATACTGATTGTAAGTAACCACACGAATCTCACCAGGTTCGTACTTCACATTGTTCCAACGGAGACGATAGCGGTCCAAACGACTTGACTTATCCTTGCGAACCCTACCCTGACTCTTTCCATTCACGAAAAGCTCGCCTTCCACACCATCGGTATAGCAATAAACCGGAGTTACCTGTCCCTCACGACCTGTCCAATTCCAATGAGGAAGAAGATGGGTGGTATGCTGAGTTTCATTCCAGCGGGAACGATACATGTAATATCTATCCTTTGGAAGGCCAGCGAGGTCGCAGATGCCAAAGTAGCTGCTGCGGCTTGGCCAGTAGGTATCGTAAGGAGTAGGCTCGCCCAGATAGTCGTAACCCGTCCACACAAACTCTCCAATCACCCAACTGTAATCATCCTGCATCTTCCAATCATCATCTGGAAGATTACTCCAAGAACAATACTCAGTATCATAGCTGGAGCACTGACCATCCGGATATGGGTTGTTGTCGCTGGCATGCACTTCAACCGGGAACTTATACACGCCACGAGAGCTGACTGTAGATGCCGTCTCGGAACCCAAAAGGAATCCCTGAGGCAACTGCTCGATATTCTTATAATATTTATGTACGCGATAGTTGAAACCGGGAACATCCATCACCTGTGCAAAGCCAGATTTTAAAGCAGCTTCAGCCTTATCCATACCCTGAGTGACAGGACGAGATGGATCATACTGATGGCAGAGGTTCTGCAGATGCTTGGCTATCTCCATACCCTCCTTGCTCCACTGCTCAGGAATCTCGTTGCCGATGCTCCACATGATGATGCTTGGATGATTACGATGATGCTTCACCAAGTTGGTGATGTCCTTATCGCTCCATTCCTTGAAGAACTTGGCATAACCATTCTTACATTTAGGATAAATCCACATATCGAAACTCTCAGCCATCACCATCATACCGAGGGAGTCGCAGATTTCCATCTGCATGGTAGAAGGCATATTATGAGCAGTACGAATGGCATCGCAACCCATCGCCTTCATCATCTTGATCTGGCGAATGAGGGCAGCCTTGTTCTCTGCAGCTCCCAACGGACCGAGGTCGTGGTGCAGGCAGACGCCCTTGATCTTGCGGGTAATGCCATTGAGTTGGAAACCATTATTCTTGGATACCGAGATGGTACGGATACCGGTCTTCAAAGTCTGGGCATCAGCCACCTTCTTTCCCTCATATCGGGTCAACTTCACCTGATAGAGATAAGGAGACTCTGGCGACCAGAGCTGAGGACTTGCCACCTTCAAGGTAGTCTTGATTTCTGGAGTAGCACCCTGGATGGTTTGCTCAGCTACCTTAGTTCCTTCCTCATCAAGCAAGGAGATGACTGTCTTGCCAGACTTACCAATCTTTCCTTCCAAAAGAGCATTTACCTCTACTTCAGCTTCCTGTCTGTTGGCTTTCAAAGTACGCACGAAAGTATCCCAGGTAGAGAAGTTTTCATTGCCATACAGTTCAACAGATACCGGACGATAAAGACCGCCTCCCGGATACCAACGACTGCTCTCCTCTACATTATTAAGATGTACCTCGATGAGATTACTCTTACCAAACTGGATAAAAGGAGTGATGTCAATACGGAAAGCATTGTAACCATATGCCCACTTACCAGCTTCCTTTCCATTTACTGTGACTACAGGCTGGCTCATGGCACCATCGAAAACCAAGACGGCACGCTTGTAACCCTTAGGAGCCATCCAGTTCATCTTATACATACCCTCACCTATCCAAGGCAGCGCACCCGAACGTCCCGACTTCTCAGACTTCTCTTTCTCACCATTCTGCTCGATAGCCACCATCTGGAGATCCCATTTCTTATCGAAAGGACCTGCGATAGCCCAGTCGTGAGGCACTGCTACCTGAGACCACACTTTGCCATCGCGGGAGAAATCCCACGATGGCAAATTTATTATTTTTCGGCTCTGCGCCTGGCACATGGTAGAGAGCGCCAGGGCAAGAGTCATGAAAGTAATGCTTTTCTTGATCATATTTCTTATTTAATATTCTTATTTATATGCATCGAATACAGCAGTTGGTTTACCGGAGTTATCAAAAGCTCCCTTGGTATAAGCATTCCAACCCAAAGTACTATAGTTGGCAGGCTTCCAGTTGTTGTAAACCTCAGGTTCCCAATAGAAGATACCTTCGCAGGTAGAAATAGCCTTGCAGCCATCCACCATCTTCTCCATCATTGGCGCAGCCTGATCAGAACCCCACCACATACCAATCTCAGAAACAATAACATTGCAGTTGTACTGCTCTGATAAAGTCTTGATATTCTTCAGGCAATTGGTGGTTAAATCCTGCCAATTGTTATCTTCTGGATAAAGCGACATACCGATGACATCCCATTTTCCGCCCTTCTTCTTCAATTCACCAAAAAGCCAGGTATAACGGCCGAGGTTATTACCCTCATCCACGTGCACGATGACTTTAGCCTGTGGATAAACTTCCTTCACAGCATCATAGCCAGCATTGACATAAGCAGCAAAGTTGGCTGCATTCTTTGATACCTTACCAGTTACAGCCTCATCGCTGCTGAAGAGCATTCCATCACGGGTTTCATTACCCACCTGTACCCATTCTACGTTGGTGACGCCTCTCTCTTTCAAGGCAGATAATACGTCCTTGGTATGATTAGCTACCGCCTGTTTCATCTGCTCGAAAGTATAACCCTGCCAAGCACCAGGAACTTTCTGGTTTCCCGGGTCTGCCCAAGTATCAGAATAATGGAAATCAATCATCAGGCGATAGCCGAGCGCCTGGGCACGACATGCCTTGGCGATGACATCATTCTTACCGCACCAGCCACCTTCCGGATTTACCCACACGCGAAGGCGGATTGCATTTGTACCAAGGTCGCGAAGAAGCCACATGCATTCCTCTGCCTTGCCATTCTGATTATAGAATTTCACACCGTCCTGCTCCATTTCTGTGAGCCAACTGACATCGGCTCCCTTAGCGAAACCGCTCATATCGTATGTTTTCTCCTTTTCAGGAACTGGAGAATCGTCGCTGCTGCAACTTGTTCCTGTGATAGAGAACAAGAGCGCTGTAGCCAGCAACATGGCTTTTCCAAATATATTCTTCATTTTTCTTTTTTGCTGCAAAGATAATAAAAAAATTGATATGTTATTCATATTTCCATGTCATGGTGTTGAGATCAACAGTAATCGTTGCCGATTCCATGCTTTTAGCATCATCATTAAACCAGATGTCCCAACCTTGGCGATTGCTATCATCTTCTTCCTTGTAAAGAGAGAACTGACTGTTAGGAACAGAACCATAGCATACACGCTTGTCATCTACATCATCTCCCACGAAGTAGAAACGCATATCCCATAAATTTGACAAATCATAAGTACAGGTATATACACCTTCACTCACCTTTGTAAAAGTAGCATACAAAGTATTGCCATCTTTCGAGAACAGACCTATTGTATTGCTGATAGTTGGCTTTGGAGATGCCTGATCGCCAGCTACAATAGTGTATTCCAACTGACTATGCTCACCAACCTTCACGGTTATGGTATAAGTACCTGCTGAAGGAATATTCACGCTGCCAGCAGTTGTGGCATCGGTCATTTTGCCATCAGCAAGCGCATAGTTCAAGGTTTTCTCTACGGCTGCTGCATCATCTGTACCTGTAGCCTTGCTATACTCTGCACCAGTAGCTACTATATTAATAGGAGTATTATCAGCTGTGGTTGTAATCACCTTGGTCCAAGCATAGTTAGAAGCATCGTAGCTCATTGCTTCACCATTCAGTTGGAAAGATTTGAGGAGAGTTGCCTTCCATTCCTTCGCCTTGGTATCGACAAACGCATAGTAGATGCCAGACACGCCTGGGAACCAGCACTTCCATGCACTCGCCGTATTATCGATGGCAAAGGTACCGTCGGTGGCAGAGTTACCCCAAACAGAACCATCGTTTTCCTTACCCCAGAAGTTGAGCCAAGCAGAGGCATTCATATAGCCAGCATAAACGCCATCAGAATTAGGCGAATAGAGATAAGTAAGAACTTGATCCTTATCCGCATTCAAGATATTGATGTAACTCATATCAATCAGGTAAGGATTGACATTTATCTGGCAGACATTACTATAAGCTGCATCAAGATTGGCACCCATCTGACTCTTGATACGGAAATATAAAGGAGAGTTCTGACCTGGAGTCAAACCGAGATCCTTGGCTGCCGCATTGAGATCTGCACCAGTAAAAGCCTTGGAAAGATTCGTAACAGTATATTCCTTAACCTGTGCAAAATCCTCCGAGCCTGATGCCTGAAGATAAGTAAGCAAGGTTCCATTGCCCGCAGGTTTGGTCTCATCACTCGAAAGCAATGTCGGGTTCTGCCAGACCAATGAGAGAACGATGTCCTTACTGTTGTCAACAGACAGCGCGACATCGGATGCCGATGCTATCAAACTGGATGCCTTGAAGCCATCCATGTATATTTTATCGCCACTCTCATCGCAACTCACCAGAGCGGTGAGTGCGCAGAGAAGCATCATCAGGTTTCTAAAAATCTTTTTCATTGTTGTTTGCATTGTAATTTAACATTCAACACTCAACATTCAACATTGAGTTAATAATTGTCGTTATGTAGATTTGGATTTGCGGTAAGTTCGGTATTTGGAATCGGATAATAGTTGTACTTGCTATCCACAGCCTGTCCATCGTGGGTACCACCCTTCCACTGCCAGATATACTTATTGGTAGTAAACTGATCATAGCGAATCAGGTCGGTGCGACGATATCCCTCATGATAAAGTTCACGGGCACGCTCATCGAGGATGTACTGCAACAATTCATCATTGTTGGCAAAGTTGCTTGACCATACATCTGAAGCACCAGAACGTTCACGTACCTTGTTGATCCAATAGATAGCGCCCTGCTTGCGGGAAGCAATCACGGTTGGATCAGTGGCATCGCTACCACCAGCCCAGTTATCCCAGTCACCACCAGTACGAACCACGCACTCAGCATACATCAGATAGACATCAGACAAGCGGAAGAGAGGGAAATCCGTATCCACACCAGCATCAGTGGTATTAGATGCAGTGGTGCCATCATCCTTCAGATTGCTCCACTTCTCAGAAAGATAACCGGCGGTTTCAGTAGTCATGTTAGCTACATCCTTGCTCTGTCCATTGGTGAAGAACTTGCAACGCTTGTCGCCATTGCCATCAATATCGGTCTGGGTAAACTTATCCACGAACTCAGGACGGAGACGGAACTCACTCCAGCCTTGCACTACACCGAAGTCAGCCACATTCTGGTTGGCATTCGACATGCTCAACTGTCCACAGGTCAAGTAAGTAGAAGCACCCCAGCTTACCGTATGCTCTGCACTTACCGGCAAGGCGAAGATAATCTCGTTGGTACGCTTGTCGTTATCAGCATTGAAGAGCTTGCTGTAATCAGACTCCAGAGAGTAACCCATGTTCATCACCTTCTCACAAGCCTCCTTGCACTCGACATATTTGGCTACGCCGGTATAAACCTCGCTGTTCAGATAAAGTTTGGCAAGCAAGGTATAGGCTGCACCCTGAGAAGCCTGACCGTAAGGACAGGTCGATGCAGGAAGCAAATCGCCTACGCAATTCTTCAACTCGCTCTCGATGTAATCGAATGTCTGCTGAGGAGTATAACGTGGAGGTATAAAGCTGCCCACAGGATCATTCTCTGTCACCATTGGGATATTGCGATAGAGGTCGAGGGCATGGAAGTAGAACAAGGCACGCATGAAGCGAGCTTCAGCCTTATACTCCTTCATCTTTTCTGCATCAGCACCCGAAAAGTTAGCACTATTGGCATTGCGCAGAAACTCATTGCAAAGGGCTATATTATAATAGATGCGATAGTACATATCTGAAATCCACGCATCGTTGGCATCCCAAGAGAGATAAGTAAGACCCGTAGTCTGCTCACCTGTCAACCAGGTGGAAGCGACCTCATCGGTACCACATTCCTGAAGATTCCAGAACATACGCATGTAGTCGAAACCATTGCCGCTGTTCAATACGGATTCCATATCCTTGTTATCGCCGCCCTTACCCTGACCGCTGGTCACCATTGAGGCGTAAATCTTACCTAATACAGACTCGTAATTGGCAAGTGAGATATAAACATCCTTAGAGGTAGTCTCTGTATGAGGATATTGGTCGAGATCGGAAACACAGCTGGTTGCGCCAGAAAGCACCGCTGTTCCCAACATCATACTATATAATATATTCTTTAGTTTCATTGTTATCGATTTTGATTGTTAGAACTGAAGTCCGAGGCTTAATGAATAGGTGCGAGGACGTGGATAGAATGAGTTATCCATTCCGTTTGGCACCTCTGGATCTGTACCTGAGTAACTGGTGATGGTGAATACATTCTGTACCATCGCAGATACGGTGAGTGAAGCCCACTTGTTGATCTTGCCTACGTTGTAGCTCAAACTCAGGTTGTCGAGTTTCAGGAAAGAAGCATTCTCCACGTAGTAATCAGAGAGATACTGACGGGTCTTGAAACCTGTCTTCAGGAAGCTGGTGTTGAGGTTGTTGAGCTGTGAGTTGTTGTAGCTCACGGTCTCCCAGGCACCTGTGCTCATGCCCATACCATTATATACATAGTTGTCGATGTTGGCACGGAAACTCATACCGAGCGTCAGCTGCTTGTATCTCAAAGAAGTGCTCAAACCCATGATATACTTAGGGGCTGGAGAATGATAACGGTAGAGATCGGCATCATTGATTTCACCATCATGATTGAGGTCGGCATAAGCGCCTTCGATTGGCTTGCCTGTCTCTGGATCATAAAGTTGATGATATACATAGAACATATATGGTTCATATCCTTCAGAGAGAACCTGGAACTGATAAGCATCGATAGATGGACCTACCTTTACATTGGTTTGGCTTCCACCCTTCGTGAGCGAGAGGTTCTTCACCTTCATGTTCTGCCAGGTGAAGTTGTAGCTCAGATTCCACTCCCAGTCCTTGGTCTGGATAGGGGTTGCATTCAGGGATACTTCCATACCCTTGCTATCTACATTACCCACATTGGTAAGGATCGTCTTAGAGAAGTTGGTACCTGCTGCTGTTGGAACAGAAGCCAACAAGTCCTTGGTCTTACGGGTATAGAAATCAATAGCACCACCGATACGGCCATTCAGAAATCCGAAGTCAAGACCGAAGTTCCAGGAAGTTGTGGTTTCCCATTTCAGATTCTCTACGTATGCCTCAGGACGGTAGGTATTGATATACTGTCCGTTGATGAGCGCCTCGGCACCTGTCACACTGGATGTATAGACCGGCAAGTAGTTATAGTTGCCGATACCTTCCTGCTGACCAGTAACACCATAGCTGGCACGGAGCTTCAGGTTAGAGAGCACCTTTTGGTTCTTCAGCCAAGGCTCTTCTGTCAAGGTCCATCCCAAAGCTACAGATGGGAAGGTACCCCAACGGGTATCCTTAGAGAAGCGGGAAGAAGCATCGCGACGAACAGTGGCAGTCAGGAGATACTTTCCATCGAAAGAATAGTTGACACGACCATAGTATGACAACATCACGTGACGGTAATCAGAAGCCTTCACGGTAGAAAGAGTTGTACCTGCTGCACTCAGGGTATAATAAAGAGGTGTAGAACTCTTCCAATACTGGTAATCGTAACCAGCAGTCAGATCCACATTACTCTTGATATTCTCAAAATACTTTGCATAGTTGGCATAGAGAGTAAGCAGACGGTTCTCGTTTTTCTGAGGACCATACTTGTAATCGCTACCACTCAAGGATTCATCCTTGTTGAATGCCTGTGCTGCATAGGCAGGAACATAAATGGTTCCATCACCCTTGGCATAATCTGCACCAAGTGTTGCATGAAGTTTGAGTTCTGGCAAAAAATGAACCTTATAATCTACATCCATCGAACCGATAAAGCGGCTCACTTTACTTTTAGAGTCATACAAATCTACCAAACCACGTGGGTTTCTTACGCCCGCATTTACTGGATAGCCATCAGCATCGAGTGCTTCATTATAGCCACCATAGTTGCTATTACCAGAATAGACAGGAAAGGTTGGATTGAAAGTAGCTGCTGCCCAAACGGCACCACTATTATTAAAAGAGTTGTTGTTGAGCGTTCCCTTGGCATTGATCGTCAACTTCAAGTGATCCTGGAAGAAGCTTGGAGTCAACACCACGTTACCGGTCCAGCGCTCCACATTGTCTTTGCGAACCAGACCACTCTGGTTGTAATATCCAGCAGAAACACGGAAAGGCAAATACTTACCGATGCTTCCACTTACGCTGAGGTTGTTATCTGTACCGAAAGCTGTGCGATAAACCTCATCATTCCAATCAGTATTGGCATTGCCGAGCAATGACTTCTGGTTATCAGTTCCAAACTGATTGATTACATTGACAAAATCATCGTGGCTGAGCATATCTACCATCTGGGCACGAGTCTGGAGACTGTTGGTAGTATTGAAGTTTATCTTCAATCCGCCCTGCTGTCCCTTCTTGGTGGTAATGATGATAACACCATTAGATGCACGGGAACCATAGATGGCAGTAGAAGAAGCATCCTTCAACACTGTCATGCTCTCAATATCAGCAGGGTTGATCATGCTGAGGAAGTTGCTGGAATTACCAGAAATACCACCTTGTTCCAATGGTACACCATCGAGTACGATAAGAGGGTCATTACTTGCATTGAGCGAAGCACCTCCACGTACACGAATGGTACTACCAGCAGAAGCCGAACCACTGTTCGACATAATTTGCACACCAGAAACCTTACCATTAATCAATTGTTCTGGTGATGATACTAATCCTTTATTGAAGTCTTTGGAGCTTACTGTTGCAACAGAACCCGTCAAATCACTCTTACGAGCTGTACCATAACCGATGACAACTACATCCGTGAGAATCTGACTATCGGATTCAAGTTTCACTTTCATTCTATCGGATATCTCAACTATCTTATCGACATATCCAATATAAGAGATTTTGACTTTCTTTGCAGAAGAAGTCACTTGCAGTTTAAAGTTACCATCAAAATCAGTAACCGTACCGCTTTTCTCACCTTCCACCATCACCGTAGCGCCGATGAGAGGTTCACCATTTTGAGCATCTGTCACCTCACCTTGGATCATACGTGATTGAGCCAAAAGCTGCAAACATCCCATGAGGAACAATGCTACGAGAAGAATACTTCTCTTAGATTTACTCAAGATTACATTCATTGTTAGTTTATTCTTTTAGGTTTGTTGTTTTATTAAAATTGTTTCGACTGCAAAAGTACCAAATAGAGCAAAAACAACAAGACATATATCAGACAAAGATAAATAAAAAACGGACAAAAGCCTGTATTTATCGAGCTTTTGTCCGTTTTATAATAAAACTGGCAAGAATATTTTATCAGATTCTGTACATATTTCTCTTAGAAATTATTCGCTTGTCAGAAAAAACTTTCTTGTTAGAGAATAACTTTCTTCACGCTTGCAATACCATCTGATTCAATTTTCTTTACTATATTGATTCCCTTCTGAGGAACTGTAAGGCGAGATCCAGCCAAATCATAATACTCTATACGAGCTTCTCCTGTTTCTGATGCCTTTTCTGCAAGAGAAATGCCAGTAGTAGCACCAGACATCTCCTTTCCTTCTGCATCATAAGTCTTGGCAGTGTTGTAGTTCTTGATGGCATGATCGAACTCGGCTATATCTGCTGTAGGAAGTACATCGGTATAAGACTTCCATATTTCTACCTTACCAGCCCCAGAATACTTCTCACAGATGGCAGGAACATCTACTGTCTTGTCGAGATAATGCTGGGTGTAAGAAGGAACGGTCTGAGTAGGAACCCAATCGGTTTTGGTCACACCAAAACTTTTACTTATCTTAGCGCCATCAATATTGGTGTAACCCTCCATCAAGTTGTTACAACCCTTATAGATGCACTCATAACCTTCAGCTTTAGAGATATTCAAGCTACCGCCTCTGTCTGAACGGATAGGCGACTTTGTATTCTCGAAATAGCATCCCTCTTCGTATGCCACTGCTCCCGTACGAATATCCCAACCATCCTCACAACCACGCATATAGTTATTATAATAATGTACATGACCACCACGTTGGAGAGGAAGACGAGAACCTTGGATATTATCAAAGAAATTGTGGTGGAAAGAGATGGTACGGCAGTTATCATAAACATCAGTATCACCCTTACCCCATAAGCAGCTCTTGTCATGGTCGTGGAAATAGTTATAGCTGAATGTCATCCACTGCACATTGTTCTTGCAGTCGAGCAAACCATCGTAGCGGTCTTTGTTGGCAGCATCACCATTGAAGAACTCACAGTGGTCAACCCAGATATGTCCACCCCAGTTGGTCTTGGCACTTACCTTATCAGCCTGGATTCCGATGCAGTCTGGGTCGCCCACTTCTACTTGTGCACCATTACGCCAAGCCACTATCTTATTTTCACCAGTTCTGAGCACAGGTACACCCTTCATAGTGAAACGACAGTTACGGATAATGATGTTATCAACCGACTGCATCACGAAGGTGATATGAGAAAAGAGAGGAGCCAAGCCTGTTGCAGGGTCCACCACACCAATCAAAGTCTTGTTAGGAGCAACCATAATGCGCTCGCCATAGACAGACTCCACGCCAGACTTACCACTCTGGTCGTCAAGCAAACGACCAGTACTCAGATCATCCACATAGCACTTGATGCCTGTAGTAATATCATGATCTACGATAACAATATATGGGTCAGTTGCCTGGAGATAGGCCTGCAGTTGAGAGAAGTTATCAGCCTTTACCACCTTGCCACCAGCGCCACCAGTAGTACCACCTGCACGATACCAGTTAGAACCAGGAACACCTTCGTAGGCAGCAAAGCCATCCATTGAGAAGTCACGACCATCCTGAATCTGTGCATTTGCCATCATTGAGAAGCCACAAAATAAAGCAGCAGCCAAGATGGTTTTACGGCAAGTTACCTTGAATGGTACTGAAAGAATAGGGTTTATATGTTTCATTGCAAAGTTTAGTTTTGTTTGTTGTTTTGAGAAAAAAGGGCTGTCCTCATCAGGAAAAGACAGCCCTTAGTTTGTTTCACGTTATATTTCCTTCCCTCATTGGGAAAAACATGTTTATTATTCAGTTACAGGTACAAGTTTGATGAGAGCGATTGCGGAACTATCACCCTTTGTAATCTTATGGGCGCCAGCCTCAAGCACAACTGTTGTAGGAGCACCAGACTGCTTTACGCCATCCACCTTTACATTAGTATTTGTACCAGAAAGACCATAATATACATACAGAGTCATCTTCTTAGATGTGGTGAAAGAAACTTCAGTTTTAGTTTCCATCTTAAGACTTGCTGTATAAGTTGTACCTTCAATAACTGTGTCTTCCTTTTTAACATTCTTAGCTTCACCTGTCAAAACAAATGCACTATTAGAAGGAACAGCCTCTTTTCCGTTCACAGTAAAGCTGCATGTTACAGTACCCTCAATAGGAGTTACTGTGCTGCCACCTTCTGAACCACCAGTAGAGCCACCAGTGCTACCACCTTCGCCTGAACCAGAACCACCTGTCTCGCCACCTTCTGTAGAACCACCTTCGCCAGAAGCATTGCTCTCACCGAACACCTTAACAACACCAGAAGTATAAGCGTCAAGAATGCTTGCCAAAGCAGGCCATGGCTGCTGGTGACCATTTGTTACGACTGTCTCATCAGGAATAACGAAATCAATGTCACCATGATTCAAACGACCTGCGCCAAAGAAACCTTCTACGATAGAAGGAACATCTTCTGCCTTATCTGCAGCGTATGCATACATGAGGCTTGAGTTGGTATCAAAGTTGTTGTAAGAAGTACCACCTACCAAAGTCTTTACGCTTGTAGGAACCTGCTCACTTGGATCAGAAACCTCGTATGCATCAAAGCTTGTATTATTGTCTGCATATGTGATATAGCTGAAGTTTTCAGGCTTGTTGGCAAATACATTGCCGTATGCCTTAATCAAACCACCATTCTCACCAGAGAAAGTACCATCACCCTTGGCATCAGTACCCTGCTGAGAACTCATGATAGGACGCTTGGTTGCATCAAAGTAGTTTGACTCCATGAACACACTTGAACCACTGGTTGCACCAATACCATAAACATCATTGTGCTGATAGTAGTTGTTGTACATGTGAACACTCATAGTACGAATACGAGCCATACGAGAGTCTGAATGGTCGAACCAGTTGTGGTGATAAGTGATATAGTTAGGGCCACTTTCACTCG
>ENA-ORSO01000969-ORSO01000969.1-human-gut-metagenome-genome-assembly--contig:-NODE-969-length-20140-cov-8.938362_pt1 | contig 20140 bp, 2 predicted proteins | sample MGYA00241902_ERZ509168 | MGnify/ENA primary metagenome ERZ509168 (study PRJEB26280, sample SAMEA2338806) | human gut metagenome | biome: human gut; feature: human-associated habitat; material: faeces... | reverse complement strand
AGGCGTAAATGAAAATGCCGACGCTGTAACCCGAAAGAGTTGCGGACGTCGGCGTTTTTTGTTGATGAGCTTTTGTAAAATAATAAAGTAAATATATTGTTTTGTAAAAAGGAAATTTTCTGATAGCAATTCTTGACAAAACTTTATGTAAGTGCTAAACTGAAATTAATACTAAAACGAGATATAGTGCAAATAAAGTATCTTTAATAAAGCATATAGCTTTTGCTAAAAGAAGTAAATTTCAGCTTCTGCCTATCTCAAATACAATAGAATATAAGCCTAGTCTGGAGGCATCGTCCCACGCGGATGAATGCTTTGCAGGGAAGTTTGATGAGATTTCAACGCTGTTCCGCAACTGTAAAAAAGAGTCGCTGCATTATTAGGAAAAAAACTAACCTCTTACAAAGGAATGCTCCGATGATGACATTAAGCCAGGGTACTGACAGACAGGTGTTTAGTAAAGGTCTACGAGAACGGACTTTATTAATTATTGGTAGTGGTTTGACTATAATAAGTTAAGTGTCCTTTTTGCTTGATCTTGTGCTGAACAGAAACGGATATAGCACAGCTTAAGCCAAGTTAAGCTGTGTTTTTTATTTTACAGCTGTCGGGGACAAATAAGAATCTCTTACTGTAGTGCTGCCGCAAAATCATTGCCGTGATGGCAGCATATAATATCGTTATGAGGTCACAAACTGTATTGATGAGTAGCAGTTTGCGGGGTTTTCATATATATGTTTGTACGGAGCTGTTATCTGTACAAAGGAGTCGGCAGAAACAGTGGTTGTTTTTGTTCGTTCCTTGCTTTTTGATAAGGGGGAATATATCATGAAGCTAAGTCAAAAAAAGTGGAAGTCACTTATTTCAGGTGTTCTTCTCGCAGCCAGTGCATCGAGCTTTCTCATAGCACCGGTTTATGCTGCTGATTATAGCAAGCCTCTTATAGGCACGCTAAAAAAGGACAGCGAGATACTGACTCCCGATGGTAATACCGTACAGGAAAATGACGGTAAACTTATCTATGATTTCCAGGGAAAGGACCATACCTTTACTATTACCAATAAGGATGGTATTACTGCCCGCCAGGACAGCGTTTATAATAATGTAGACGCAGATGGTAACTATGGCACGCTCCATATTTATCAGACAAACAACAAGAGTAATGTTTGGGCTGGTGTAAACGGTTTTACTGCAAACAAGGGCATTATTGTTGTCAACAGTAATCTGGATATTACTGCAACCTCGGAATATTCTTCTGTTGGTATTGCGGCAGCCAATAAGGGCAACCTGATTATCAACGGCAACGTAAAGATGCGTAAGGATGATGCAGAAAATCCTTGGGGTATCATTACCAAGAATGTTCATGGCAATGTAGGCCCCGGCGGTGCAACCAGTATGGGCGGCGATGCAAACTATACGGGCGCACGTTGGCAGCCTGCAGGTATTTCCGTTGACTATACCCGCGGTGATATTACTGTCAATGGTGATGTGGATATTGCTGTACGCGGTACAGCTGTAAGAACCGATGTCTATCAGGGCTATGAAGGTGTAGCACCTTATGATTTAGGAATCATTTCACTGGTTGGCAATTCTACCAAAATTATTACGCCATACAGGGAAAAGAATTTTGTTGAAGGCTTCGGCGAATTCATCGAGCCATATTATGCTTTGGCAAGCTACGGCGGTACGATTAACGTCAATGTAAAGAACCGGGAAGCACAAAACGGCAAGGTAGAAATGGTCGGCAACGTGCTGGCAATGAAGGCTTCCGATGAGGCCGGAAAGGCTATGGTTTATCAAAACGGTCGCCTTAACATCGCCCTGAGCACGCAGGATTCCTCCTGGAAGGGTGTAATCGATAATGCCGGTACTGCAAAAGCCGGCGAAGTAAATCTGTGGCTGCAGAACGGCGCGCAATGGATTTATGAAAATGCTTCCCGTAAGGATGGCCTTGATGCAAGCAATCTTGCTGATTATAGCAGGCCGTACTATGAAAAATATGACGGTATTTCTCATCTGAGCAGCCTTGTAGGTGGCAAGGATAAGGCATCTGCCGGTATTATTAAGGTAAATGATAACGATCCTATTCATATTGCCAATGCCGAAGGCGTCACCAAGGTATGGTATGAGCATGATGATGCTACTCCGGGCACTATTATCGGCGGTGATGTTAAGGTTCTTAGTGCTAAGACCGGCACCGAGATGATGCTTTATACCGGCAACAACGGTATTACCAAGGGCTTTGCAGAAGGTGATACCGCTGCAGAAAAAAATAATGTCAGTGAAGTATTGAACTCCTTGGCACACAAGCTGTGGTATATGGCCGGTGACTCTAACCTTAAAGGCAGCGTATCCATTGCTGAAGGTCTTACGGCTTCCTCCGTAACTATGAAGACCGGCAACATTACCTTTGCCGAGGGTGGACAGGGCTTCTATGATTATACTCCGGAAAAGGACGATAAGACCTATGCGACCGGACCTATCGTAAAATCCGAAAATATTGGCGAAACACGTGAAAGCGATGTCAACGGTGTAGTTTCTGTTAATGTGACAGAAGCTCAGACGGGTGTAGCCGGTAATGCTCCTAGTGCCTTGTATGTAGCAGGTGAAGCAGCAAGTCCGCTTGTTGTTGATTTACAGGGACACACCTTGAAGCTCAATACCGCTGGGGATAATAAAAACAATCTGTCTACGGTTTTCGTTGATGAAAACAAGAGCATGGAGATTAAGGATTCTAAGGGCAATGGCGTGCTGAAGGTTTCTGTTGGTCTTGATGCTGATGGTAAAGTTGGTGCCCAAGCTAAAAATATTTATGGTATTCGTGTAGGCGAAGGCGGCAGCTTTACCGCAAATACTGATGTTGAGATTGATGGCGTTAAATCAACAGGTTCATCTGCTGCTTATGGTATTTATGTAAATACTAGTGGTAACGTTGTTTTTGATAAAGATCTGACTATTAAGAATGTGCAGAATGGCAATAAGGTTGGACCGAAAAACGCAGGCATTTATACCGATACATATTCTGGTGCGGCAACTCCGACTAATGTTGTTATTAAGGGAAACCTTAATATTGAAAATGTAGCAGGCAGTGCTCTCCGTGTTATGACCGACGCTACTATATCTACTGCTGGTGCAACTATTAAAGCAATGGATATGGCTAACGGTACTGCAAATAGCCAATATTATGCATTGCAGGCTAACAGGGGCACTATTAACCTGAATACCGGTGAAGGCATTACCGCCGGAGTTTTGGATGTTACCGGCGATATGAAGGTAACTAATAATAAAGCTTCTGTTATTAATGTCAACATGACTAAGGGTTCTCAATGGACAGGCGCGGTAAGCAATATTCCCAGCAGTACATATAATGCTCCTGATGGTCAGTTTAACCTGACGATGGCAGAGGGATCTGTATGGAATCATGAAACTGGGCGTTCAGCAGATACGCTGAAGACAACTTTTGCCGGCAGCAATGTTTCTAAGCTGGACGGCTCTGGTGTAATCTATCAGAATTCCGACAAGGGTATTAACGTATATAATTATAGTGGTGACACAACTGTTGTTTACGGCCATGATGCCAATAATCCGCAGAACATCACCGGTGGCGACTTCACTGTCAAGACAGCGGCTGCCGGCTCGAAGATTACTTTGGTAACTGATAGTCAGGGCATTAATGCTGGCTTTGAGGCTAGTGATACTGCGGCAGAAAAGAATAATGTTAAGAAAGTACTGAACAAGCTGGCTAATAAGCTGTTCTACACAGGCTATAAGGATGCAAATCTGTCTGGCGTTGTCAAGATTGCTGACGGTCTGACAGCATCGAGCGTGAGCGCTTCTGTGAAAGCTTCTGGCGATATCACTTTCTCTGACGGCAGCAACGGAACGAAAAAAGCAGGCCAGGGCTTCTATGCTTATACTCCGGAAGAGGATAAGCCCGATTACAAGACAGGCGCTATCACTAAATCGGAAAATATCAGCCTGAACCGCGAGGTGGACGAGAATGGCGTTGCCCATGTTAATGTAACCGAGCTGAATGCAGCTAATAATAAATTTGCCAGCGCTCTTTACGCAGGTGAAGAAACCTCTCCGTCTAAACCGATGACTGTAAATATGTCCGGAAAAGGTCTGGCTTTGAGCTCTGCAATCAGCAGCGGACAGGCAGCAGCTGTTTACGCAGGTGCCAACGCTCATATCAAGGTTACCAATCCGTCTGCAGAGCAAAAGCTGGCAATTACTGTAAATAATACGGATACCAGAGGCGCTCATGGTATTTATTCTGACGGAAATGCGCATCTGAATATTTCCGGAGCAGTAGAAATTTCTGACGTTACTACTAAGGGTGATGCTGCAACAGGTATTAATATTCAGGGCCAGAAGAGTGAGATTAATATTGACGGTCCGCTGACAATCAGCAATGTCAAGGGTATAAGAGAACGCGGCAAAGGTATTAATGCTTCCGGTATTTTGGTAACCGGTGACACATCCTCTGTTACTGTTACAGGCCCGGTGGATATCTCCGGTGTACGTGGCAGCGGTATTAAGCTGGCAGGCAAGGATACTAAAGTATCTGTTGGCGGCGGTAATATTACTGCAGCAGAGGACAGCGATAAATCGCATAACTTCTATGCAGTTCGCGTAGAAAAGGGCACGCTGGACATCAATATGAAGGACGGCGCTGCAGGCAATACAACAACTAAGATTACCGGTGATATGTATGCAACCGGTCAATATGGCAAGAAGGTTGTGGAATATACCGGCGGTGAGCTGATTGACTGGAATGACGCAGGCATTCTCAACGTTGCTTTAACCGATAAGGATTCCTTCTGGAAGGGTGTTGCAGCCTATGACCAGTATAATTCCGATTATGGCAGCGGCGGCAATACCATGCATGATATCGGCCAGTTCAACTTGTATCTGCAAAACGGTGCAGTTTGGACAAACGAACAGCAGTCACATGTAACTACTACCACTGTTTCTAAAGCAGAGTGGGGCGGCAGCACCTTGGCAAGTCTGCATGGTGGCAGCAATGCGGCAAACGCCGGCCTGATTTATCAGAAGGACAATAATCCTGTTTCTGTTGTAAATTACAGCGGTCATACCACTATATTCTATGAGCATGATGCTGCTGATCCGACCAAGATTATCGGCGGCGATTTCCATATCACTAATGCAGCAAAGGGCTCTGCTATTACCTTTGTAACTGATAATAAGGGCATTACCTCCGGCTTTGCAGATGGCGATTCCACTGATGCTAAGGATAATGTAGCAAATGTGCTGAATAACCTGGCAGGCAAGCTGTTCTACAAGAACTATACTGATGGTCATCTGGCTGGCGTAGTGAAGATTGCTGAAGGCCTGACAGCTTCTTCCGCAGCACTGAAGACCGGCGATATTTCCTTCTCTACTGAAGATAGCGGTACCAAGACACCCGGTCAGGGCTATTATGAGTATAAACCGTCCGGCGAGAAGCCTGAGTATAATACCGGCGCTATCAAAAAGTCCGAGGATATCAGCAAAACACGTGAGCTTAATGCCAACGGCGTTGCCGATGTTAAGGTAACCGAGCCTACCATTCTTGATGGCTATAGCAAATTTGCTGCTGCTCTTTATGCGGATGATCCTACCGAAGCGATGACAGTAAAAATGGCAGGCAAAGGTCTGGCTTTGAGCTCTGTTGTAGAAGAGGGTGCGCAGGCTGCAGGTATTTTTGTAGCTAACGGTGCGAATATCACTGTTGCTAATCCGTCTGCAGAGCAAAAGCTCGCTATTACGGCAACCAATAATAGCACCTACGGTGCTTACGGTATTTTTGTGAAGGGTACCGGTGCGAAGCTGAACATTTCCGGTCCGGTTGAAATTACCGATGTTACTACTAAGGGTGCTGCTGTCGGCGGCGTTCTGGTACGCGGTCAGAATACCGATGTTGTTATCAACGGCCCGCTGAAAATCAGCAACGTACAGGCAGCAGCTGATAACGGACAAGGCATTAACGGCTCCGGTATCGGTGTAACCGGTCTGGGCTCTACCGTTACTGTTAACGGTCCGGTAGACATCAGCGGTATTCACGGCAGTGCTATCCTGCTGAAGGAGGTTGGCAACAAGGTATCCGTTGGCGGCGGCAATATCGCAGCAGCGGCAGACAGCGACAAATCGCACAACTATTATGCAGCTCGTGTTGAAAGAGGTACGCTTGATATCAACATGAAGGACGGTGTTGCTGGTGATACTACTACCACCATCAGCGGTGATATGTATATCAACTGTCTGCATGGCATGAAGCCACCTTCCCTTGGCAGCGAAGAGCTTGTTGAGTATAAAGAGGAAGGCGTTCTTAATGTGGCTCTGACTGATGCCAACTCCTCTTGGACAGGTGTTGCAGCTCATGAGAAATATAAAACTGACAAGCATCAATATGGCTATGATATGCATGATGTCGGAGAATTCAATCTCTATCTGCAGAACGGCGCAACCTGGACTAACGAACAGCAATCTCACGTTACTACCACAACCATGGCGGACAAGGATCCGATTTGGGACGGCAGTACCCTGGCAAGCCTCCACGGCGGCAGTGATGCGGCACATGCAGGCAATATCTTCCAAAAGGACAGCAAGAACATAACCATCGATAATTACAGCGGCAACACCAATATTTTCTATGCTCATGAGGGAAATGGCGAAGCAGCTGAAAACTATAAAGCAGGCGATACTGTTATCAAGAGTGCTGCCAAAGACTCTGTTGTAAGCCTGATTACCGATAACACCGGTATCACCATGGGTAATAAAGAAAGTGTAGCAAATGTACTGAATGCTTTGGCAGGCAAGCTTACCTACACCAACTTTGCAACCGGTGAAAAGAATCTGAAGGGTGTAGTGAAGATTTCAAGCGGTCTGACTGCTTCTGGTGCAGAGCTGAAGAAAGGTGATATTTCCTTCTCTACGGAAACAACCGGTACCAGAAAACCCGGTCAGGGTTATTATGAATATGATGAGGCAGCCGAAAATACCTTTACCGATAAGATTACCGGCGGCAACGATAAGAAATATGTAGAAGCCGGCATCGAAAAAGAGAAGGGTGTTTACACCTTTACCAAGGATGCAACCATTAAGGTTACTAAGGGCTTGTCTGAGCTGGGCGCTATCGAATCAAGCGGCGGTCCGATTACGATTAATGCCGACGGAAAAGCATTGGATGTTTCCTATACTGTACCTAAAGGCGATAATGTTGCACGCGCATTAGCTACCGGCAACAGCTATGGTAAGAGCAAGGATATTACCATTAAGGCTGACAGCCTGAAGCTCAGCGCCGATACTACAGGCTTCCGTGCTCAGGGTATTTATGCAGTAGGCGGTAAGATTACTATTGATGCCAACACTACTATTGCTACCTCTGCACAAAATGACAGCAATGGTATTTATGCGGGCAACGGCGGCATTGTTACTGTGAACGGTGATCTTGATATTAAAGAGGATACCAAGGTATCCAAATACTACGCATTGAATGCTGATTATACGGGTGTTATCAACGTTAACATCAAAGATGGCAAGGCAGGCGCAGGCACTGTTAAGCTCAAGGGTGATATTTTCACCAAGACAGCAGAAAGCTATGATGAGTGGGATGAAGATGAGGTAATCAGCTCTACTTCTACCGTTAATCTGGCATTGCAGGGAAAGGAAAGCACTTGGACAGGTCGCAGCCTGTACGAGATTACTTCTTCTAACGGTGACACAACCAGTTACGGTAACTTTAACCTGTGGCTGACAGATGGTGCTTCCTGGACGAACGAGAAGACTGGTAAAACAATTCCGAAAGGCTTTGCGGGCAGCCATGTAACCAACTTCGTAGGCGGTGCAGATGCAGCTCATGCAGGCCATATCTTCCAAAATGACAGCAAGAATCTGACCATTGATAAATACAGCGGCAACACCAACATCTTCTATGCACACACCGGTAACGGCGAAGCAGCAAGCGATTTTGCGGCTGGTGACACTGTTATCAAGAGTGCGGCAGCAGGCTCTGCGGTAAGTCTGATTACCGATAACACTAATGTCGCAATGGATAACAAGGACAGTGTAGCTAACGTGCTGAACGCATTGGCAGGCAAGCTGACCTACAGTAATTTTGCAACCGGTGAGAAGAACCTGACAGGTGTTGTGAAGATTGCTGACGGCCTGACTGCAAGCAGCAAGGCTCTGGAAACAGGCGATATTACCTTCAATGAAAAAGGTCAAGGTACTTATGTTAAGCCTGAACCGGTGGATGACACCCACTTTACGGAAAAGATTACAGGTGGACTTGATCAGAAGTATGTAGATCTCGGCATCGAAAAAGAGCAGGGTGTTTATACCTTTGTTAAGGATACCGTTATCGACGTAACTAAAGGCAAGGATACTGCTATGGTGGCTATCGGCTCTAAGGGTGGTCCGGTTACAATTAACGCTGAGGGTAAGACCTTGGATGTATCCTTCCATTCTGATAAAACCTTTGCAGCACGTGCAATTGCTTCGGAAACGTATTATGGTGGTAAGCCTATTACCATTAAAGCAGGCAAATTAAATCTTAATGCTGAAGCTGTGGACGGTGAAAGTCAGGGTATTTTCGCTAAGGTAGGCTCCACTATTACCATTGATGCAGATACTACAATTACCACTTCCAGTAATAAGGAAAGCAATGGTATCTATGCTGGCAGCAGAGGCGTTGTCAACATGAACGGCAATTTGAAAATCAAAGAGGATACCAAGGCAAAAGCATACTATGCATTGAAGACTGATGGCAACGGTGTAATTAATGTCAACCTGAAAGACGGTAATGCAGGCGACAGCGTTGTTAAATTCACTGGCGATATCTACGCTAAGACTAATGAATCCAGCATCAATCTGGCATTGAAGGGTAAAAATAGCCAATGGACAGGACGCAGCTTGAATGAATCTGCTGATAGTGAAAAACGTGGCAGCTTCAACTTGTGGCTTGCAGACGGTGCTTCCTGGACTAATCAGGTAACTGGTAAGAATGTTCCGAGCGGCTTTGCAGGCAGCCATGTAACCAACTTCTTAGGCGGTGCAAGTGCAGCAGCTGCTGGCAACATTTTCCAAAACGACGCTAATAACCTAACCATCGACAACTACAGCGGCAACACCAACATCTTCTATGCACACACTGGTAACGGCGAAGCAGCTAGCGACTACGCAGCAGGTGACACTGTTATCAGACATGCAGAAAAGGATTCTGTAGTATCCCTGATTACCGATAACAGCGGTATTGCAATGGATAACGAATACAGCGTAGCTAACGTGCTGAACGCTCTGGCGGGCAAGCTGACCTACAGCAGCTTTGTCAACGGCGAGAAGAACCTTGCTGGCTATGTGAAGATTGCTGACGGCCTGACTGCAAGCAGTGCAGCAATGCAGACCGGCGATATCTCCTTCAGCAGCAAGGACGGCAAGGGCAGCCTGAAGGATGGCTCCATTGCTCCGGGCTTTACCTATCCCGATACCCAGACTCCTGAGAGCAGCAAGCTCAACAGCGGTATTACCGGCGATGCTAAGGCAGATTACCAGTATAAGAAAAATGGCATTCTGAAGGCTGACGGTAAATACATCTTTACTCAGAATCCTTCTGCAATCGAAGTTAGCGAAGGCGCTGCAGTAGATGTTAATGGCAAGAATGTTGAAATTGATACTACCGCTGCCAAGCTGAAGCTGACAGGTAAGGATCAGGGAATTAATGCAACTGGCGGTGCTAATGTCAAAATTGACGGCAATACTGAAATCAGCGGTGAAACCGGCATCAATGCAACTAACGGCAGTAATGTAACCCTGAACGGCAGCACTGTTATCAGCGGCACCGATGCGGCAATCAACGCAGGTGAAAACGCTAACGTAAATGTTAACGGCAACAACAGCGCACTGACTATCAACGGCAGCATCAATGCCAACGGCGGCAATATTACTGTAGACAGCGGCAACGCAACTGGTACTATTAACGGTGATGTAAATGCAAGCAATGGCGGCAACATTGAAATCAGCCTGAATGATGCTCAGTCCAAGCTGAGCGGCAGCTATAAGGTTGATGGCAACAGTGGCATTTTAATGAATATTAAGAATGGTGCAACGTGGGTACTGAAGGATGATAAGGACGAAGCTACAGGTATGTCCTTGCTGCAGATGACAAGAGGTGCAGCTCCGGCTGTCGGCTTGACCGTAAATGGTGGTACAACTGAGAGTGAAACCGGTTATCTGGATATGAGAAGCAGAACTGGCAAGCTTGAGATTGATCATTACAGCGGTTGGGAAACCATTATCTATAATCACGATAATAAAGGCAGCGAAGCACAAGACTTCAAATCCGGCAATACTGTTATCAAAAATGCTAAGGAAGGCTCTGGTGTAATTCTGTTCACCGACAGTAATAACATCAATATCAACAGCCAGGCTGAAGTTGAAGCAGCCATGACTGTACTGGCAGAAAAGATTCAGTATACCGATCATGCAGCAAATGGCGCTAACCTGAAGGGTAAGGTAAGAATTGCCGAAGGTTTGACTTCTGCCGGCAAGACAGGTGTTATGAAGTGGAATGAAACAACCGGTATAGGCAAATTTGATCCCAGCAGCATAAAATGGGGCGAAATTTACAACGGCGATTACGAAACCCTGGTAATGAAGGGCGTAAGAAGTGCAGCAACTACCTCCATGCACAGCTGGCGCGACAACATGCAGGACACCTACACCGGTGCAGATCTGGCTGACGAGGACGGCATCTTTGTTAAGGCTCTTGGCGGCAAGACGAGCTCCGATGTTAAGGGCGTTAAGGATGACAATACCTACCGCGGCGTACAGGTTGGCTATGACAAGGCTTTGGCAAACGGTTGGCATGCAGGCGTAGCCTTTGATTATCGCGACGGCGATTCCAACTACCTGCTGGGCGGCAAGGGTGACAACCAGCTCTACAGCTTAGGTGTATACGGCGTTAAGAGCTTTGATGACCAGTCATATCTGCGCGTAGCAGCTAAAGCAGGCCGCGTTGAAAACGAATACGACGTTTATAATGAAATCCGCAGCCTGAAGCTGCATGGCGATTATAAAGCCAACGCTTACGGCCTGACTATGGAATATGGCAAGACCTTTGGCAGCGAAGCAAGCTACTTTACTCCTAAAGCACAGCTGACCTGGTCTCAGGTAGGCGCTAAGGATTACACTGCCCATACTCCGAACGACAGCATGAGAATTGACCAGGACGCTTACAGCAGCTTGGTAGCACGCTTCGGTGTGGAAGCAGGCGCTAAGAGCGAAAAAGGCCGCGTATACGTTGGCCTGTACGGTGCACATGAATTCAACGGCGACATCACAGCAAGCTACTTTGCTAAGGACGGCGGCTACAAGCACACCAGCTTCGACGGCAGTGACACCTGGATGGAAATGAGCATTGGCGGCAGTTATGACCTGAGCGACAACTGCCATATCTATGCAGACTTTGCTAAGGACTTCGGCGGCGACTTTGAACGCAAGTGGAAGGCAAGTGCCGGCCTGCGCTTCGAGTTCTAAGAGCTTTAAGTAAGTTATTCCCTGATATATAAGGCTGCGGCGCTGCCATGGTAGCGCTGCAGCAAACTCTGACACAAGCAAGCACAGCAGCTGTTCTGCCTTACGGCAGATGGCTGCTGTGTTTTTTCTTGAATTAAAATCTGCAAATGCGTCCGTTTGTTACTGCGAATTGTTATTCTTTGCGTCACGAAAGCTTACAGTGAATTTGTATAAAATAATTTCAAAAATGCACTTGACAGTACATAACTAGCGTGATAAACTCTATATGATAAAAAGTTACCAATAACTGAATAACAACAAGTGATATACGCAAATGAAAAATGTTGCTTCACAACAAGGAAGTAATCAATGCTTTTGTCAGCGCGTATTATCAGCAATTAGGTGAGGATATCTCAGATATCTTCTTTGCAGGGAAGTCCGATGTAATTTCGACGCTGTTCCGCAACTGTGAAAGGGAGCACCTTCATCGTTAAGCTGTAGCTTAAACCTCTTACCAAGGGATGAAGTGGCAATGATCTTAAGCCAGGGTACTGACTGATTGTATAAATTAAGAGGTCTACGAGATTAGGCATACTTAAGGAGAATGGGAAATACTAGGCATGTTTTGTGTCTGGAATTTTATCATGTTGCTTTGGGTATGTGCTAGTCTTTTTTTTATGAGTCTGAATATATTTTTCAATCTTAGGAATATTCAATAATAAAAATTAATCTGTTATCTGAGAAGCAGAAAACTCTGCTCCGCAATTTATAAAAAGTTGTTTGATGTAAAGGAGTTTTAATCATGGTAAAAAAAGCAGAAACTAAGGTAATCGAAATGGAAAACAAAATTGAGAAAATGACACAGTTCCTGGCTGACAATAAAATCGAATGCTTCGATGTACAAAAAATCGAAGATGCAAATCACACTACTATTTTCCGCAGTCGCATGGAGGTAAAAGGCCAACTGCTGCCGATGGCACTTTTGATGGATGATAGCGTTTATGTAATGCTGCAGGTACAAATTGCTCCGCAGGTTATCGACGAAGCAAAGCTGAAGGATTTTGCTAGTGCTATCAACAACATGAACAACAACGTGCGTCCGTTCAAATTCACCGTTTCCGAAAAAGGCGACCTCATGCTGAACGCCTGCATTACCGCCGAAAATAATACCTTTAACCCGGCTCTGACAAATGCAATCATGGCTGAAGCTGTAAAATTCCTGGAAGCGCAATATGGCAACATCATGGAAGCTGTTTGGGCTAAATAATTGCTTGCAGTGACAGCACTGTCTGAAAGCATGGCGATGAAGACAGTGACTGCCCGGTAAAGTAAACTTTTGCTTATGAAATCGCAGGCTGCTGTGCAAGCAGTGGTCTGCGGAATTTTCATATAAGCTGTACGGAGCATGGCTCTGTACAGGAGAGGCAGCAGCAATAGTGGGGATGACTACTGTCGTTCAAAGTTTTTGATAAGGAGGACTATATGCTGAAGTTAAGTCAAAAAAAGAGAAAAGCTTTATTGGCACTGGCCGTTGCCGCGACCGTTTTAGGTGCCAACAATGCATTTGCTGCAAGCGTGCATGACAAGGCTATTTCGGAAAGTAACAACTATGGCGCTTCTATGCGCACGTATTGGCAGAATCAAGGCGTTTATGATGCTAAAACACACACCTATACCTTCAATGAGGATATCACATTGAAGCCAAAAACATCGGAACAGAATCTGAACTTTTGGACACCGTTGTTTGGTGGTATCTATGTTGCAGGCTATAATCCGGTAACTATTGATATGCAAGGACATCGTCTTGACGTAGCGATGAACATGGATCCTGTTGCACAGGGGGCGGTTTTTAATCCCGGTGCCATCAGTCCTAATGTTCTTCATGTTACTTCTTCCAGCCTGACTATTAACAATGTTAAGGGCATGGAGCTTTCTGCCGCTGGTCCTGGTCTGGCGACCGGTAATATTACCGGTATTTATCTTGCTGGCACCAACCAGGAGGGCACCTACCATGATGGCAAAGGCCTTTCCAGCCTGACTATCAATAATGCTGATGGTTGGGATAATGCAATTAAATTCCATTCCAGCCAGGATCAGGTAGAAAATGGCATTTATGTCTGGAAAAACTCCGGCAGTGCCGACCTGAAGATTTCCGGTCTGATTGATATGTATGTCGGTAACGGCAGCGATGTAATTACCGTCAGAGGCGGCGATTATACCGGCGATACTCAGGGAGCTCCTGCTGCTTATATCGGTGGCGGCGCTTTCAAAACCAGCACTGGCCGTGCTGCTAATGTTGTAGGCGGTCTTCTGTCTGTAAACTCCAAGCTGGAGAATGGCGAGATTGTTGCTTCCGATGCCAATCGTGATGTACAGATAGACGGTAATATCCGTGTCGGTGATGTCGGCAGAGACCAAGGCACAGTAACACTGGGCCTGAATACCGCAGATTCCTATTTCAAGGGCATCATGTACACCAATTACGGTGAAGGCGATGCACATATGATACTGCAGAACGGTGCACAATGGACTAACAGCAGCACCAGCCAGGACAGCAAGGATTATCATGGCAGCAGCCTGAAGCAGTTTGTCGGCAGCGAGGGAAAAGCAAACACCGGCTATATCTTCCAAAAGGATAATGCAGCGCTGAATTTGGGTAATTACAGCGGTTATACAACTGTGTTCTATGAGCATAACAATGACGGCACCAAAACTGCTGACTATACTGCAGGCAATGTCGTTGTTAATACTGCTAAGATTGGCAGCAATATTACCCTGATTACTGATAATGTTGATGTTAACAATGATGCAACTGTAAAAGCTGCGTTGAATGCGTTGGCGGGCAAGCTGTATTACAATGCTGCTAAAAATGGTGAGAATGCTTTAGACGGTATGGCTGTTATTGCTGAAGGTCTGACTGCTTCCTCCAAGGCTTTAAAAACAGCAGATATTTACTTTAATGACCAGACTGGTCAAGGTACTACTGTTTCCAATATAAATCAAACCAAAACAGAATTTACTACTACTTTGACAGGTGTTAATTCCCAAGATGGGGAATATGCCGAGGCAAATGTTATTAACGATGACGGCAGCTATAAATTTAAAAAAGACAGCAGCATTATTATGACTAATGGTGCATCTGCTATTGAAGTACAGAAGAGTGCAGTGATAAATGCTGAGGGCCGTAAGCTTGATTTGCAAGTCAACAGCGACAAGAGTAATAAACTCAACGGTATTAAGCACAATATTGATGGCAGCTTCACTATCAATGCAGGTGAATTGAATGTAACTGCTGTTAACACTAAAGAATTCGGCAGTGTACGCGCTATCGAAATTAACAATGATAATAAGAGCGTAAAACCGAATGCTGTAATCAATGCAAAGGTTAATGTTAAGGCTGAGGCTAATAATGGCAATGCTTATGGCTTGTACAGCGAAAATGGCAGTACACTCACCGTAAACAACGATGTAGTCATGAACAGCGGCAATGAGGATGAGTGGGCTGTAAACGGTAAGGTTTACAATAACGGTCTTCTTCTCAACAGCTCGGCAGCTCTTTTTGTTAAGGGCGGTAAAGCAACAGAATTAAATGTTAACGGTAATGTAGATTTGGCTGTTAATGCTCATGGCTTACTGGCTTCAGGCGAACAAGGTGTGATTAATGTTAATGGCGGCAGCATTACAGTAAACAAGTCTACCAATGGTTTGTATGCTATTGCAGCTTTAGATAATGGCACTGTTAACATGAACGTTGCTAATGGAGCAGCAGGCGCAAATAATGTTAATATCAATGGTAACATTGGTGTAATTGCCGGCATGATGGGCTCTATTGGTATGAGCACAGCAGATGTTAATCTTGGCTTGGGTACAGATAAATCTGTTTTGAACGGCGTTATTTACAACAGCTTTGATTCTGCAGAAGGCAAAGCAAATCTGTATTTACAAAACGGCGCAACCTGGAATAATGCAAGCTGGGGTAATATCATTAATGATGAGGAAAGTCTTGCATTTACAGGCAGCCATGTAACTAAATTTGCTGGTGGCAGCGATGAAGCACATGCGGGTAACATTTTCCAAAAAGATGCCAATAAGCTTACTATCGATAACTATAGCGGCAATACTAATATCTTCTATGAACATGAAGGTAACGGCGAAGCGGCAGCCGATTATAAAGCTGGCGACACTATTATCAAGGCTGCAGCTAAGGATTCCGTTGTTAGCCTGATTACCGACAATAAGGGTATCAGCATGGATAACGATGCAAGTGTTGCTAACGTGCTGAATGCATTGGCAGGCAAGCTTACCTATAGCAACTTTACCAAGGGTGAGAAGAACCTGACAGGTTATGTAAAGATTGCCGATGGTCTGACTGCAAGCAGCAAAGCAAAATATACTGCTGACATTACCTTTAATGAATCAGGCAAGGGTACCTACGATAAAGCTGCTTCTGTAATGCCTGATCATCAGGTGAAAACAGAATTTACTACTACACTGACTGGTGTCAAGGCTGATGATGGTGAATATGTAGCTGGCGGCGTTTTCGTTAAAGACGGTTCCTATAAATTTACTGAAAACAGCAGCATTACTACTGACGACAAGTCTTCTATAGACCTGAGACAGGCTGCAACAATAGATGCTAAGGGTAAAACCTTGACTCTTAACGCTAATTCTAATACAGGTTCTACAGTTTATGGACTTGGCGCCAGCTCTGCTGACGGCGTAACTGTTAATGCAGGCAAGCTGGTAATCAACGGCAGCAGTACCAACGGTCGTATTGAAGGCATCAACGTAGGTCAAGGCGTACATAGTAAGGACAAACCGATGAAGCTGACCATCAACGGTGATACCGAGTTCAATATGAAGGGTATTGGTTATACCTTGGGCCTGTATGCAGCTGGCAATTCCGAAGTAACCTTTAACGGTAATGTTACCGCTATGGGTAACGAAAACAGCGAATGGGGCTTGACCTCCGAGAAAGGTGCTTTTGGATATTATGGCTGTTCCTTGGTATACAGCGGCAGCAACTACTCTGTGCAGATGGGACCGAAGGTTACTATCAATGGTGATGTAAATGCTAAGATTGACGGTAACGGCCTGTTTGCTAACGGCGGCCATGCTAAGCTGACGATTAACGGTGGCGGCAATATCGAAATCAACAAGGATAATGCACACAACTATTATGCAATGATTGCTGAATCCGGCACCACCAGCATGAATGTTAACCTTGATGAAAACTACGATGCAGTAAGTGCAAGAGACAACAAGCTGGTACTGAAGGGCAATGTAGGTGCATCTACCGGTGCTATAAATGCTAATGAGCCTGAGCTTTACACTAAAGTAAACCTGGGCCTGGCAACCGCAGACTCCGTATGGACCGGTATTGCATATAATGGCTTCAAGGATGAAGGCAATTCCGCATATGGCAGCGATAAAAAGTTCTACGGTGCAATCAATGTCTTCCTGCAGAACGGTGCAACTTGGAACAATGAGCAATGGGGTGCAGCTGTTAAAGGCTTCGAAGGCAGCCATGTTGCTAAATTTGTCGGCGGTGAAAGCGAAGCAACTGCAGGCAATATCTTCCAAAAGGATAGCAGAAACCTGACTATTGACAACTATAGCGGCAACACTAACATCTTCTACGCTCACACCGGCAACGGTGAAGCAGCTGAAAACTACGCAGCAGGCGACACTGTTATTAAGGGTGCGGCAAGTAATTCTGTTGTAAGCCTGATTACCGATAACAGCGGTATCAGCATGGATAATGCAGACAGCGTAAACAATGTATTAAAGGCACTGGCTGGCAAGCTGACCTACAGCAATTATGTAAACGGCGAAAATAACCTGACCGGTTATGTGAAGATTGCCGATGGCCTGACTGCTTCTTCCGCAGCACTGAAGACTGGCGGTATTGCCTTCAATAAGGAAGATGGTAAAGGCAGTTATAAGAAATTACCGAAAACAGCATTTACCACTGCTATTACCGGCGACCTTGAAGCAGATACGGAATACGCAGGCAATATTGCTGACGGCAAATACTTCTTTGACGGCGATTCTACAATTACCGTAGGCGCAGCTACTGCTGCTAACATCAAAAAAGCACTGACTATTGATGCAGCCGACCACAAGCTTAGCTTTATTGCTACCGGCGGCGATTGGGCTGAAGAAAAAGCATTTAAGCATACTGCTTCCGGCACAACCAAAATCACAGCTGGTGAGCTCGTTATCGGTCAGCATGACGGCGGTTATTATGATCGTACCGGTATTGCTGTAGAAGCTGGTACTGTAGACATTACCGCAGCTAAAACTACTATTTATGCTCAAAACGATTTTGCTGATGTCACTTATGGTGTTCATGCGAACAATGGCGGCCGTATTGATATTCACGGTGATTTGGACCTGAAGCTTAATTTTGCTGCTCCGGTTCATGGCCTTGTTGCAGAAGACTATGATTTCTCCAATAAAGCAGCTGTTATTAATGTAGATGGCAAGGCTAATATTGACCTGAGCGGCAGAGATGGTAATGCAGTGGCTGCTATCCGCTCCGGCTCTACGGTAAATGTTGGCGGCGGCACCATTAAGGCTTGGAATGGTCAAAGAAATATCAGCTATAGCTTATTGGCTGATGTAGGTAACATTAATGTTAATATGAATGCTGACAAGACTGCAGCAGGTAAAAACACTACTGTTATCAACGGTAATCTGAAGGCTTACAGCTCCACCGGACCGGATAACCACAACGAGGATGTCGACAGTGTAATTAATGTCGGCTTGTCTGATAATAAATCCTCCTTGACCGGTGTTGCTTTTGCTAAAGATATTAACTTTGAGTCCGAAACCTTCAAGGGCATTATCAATATGTACCTGAATAACGGCGCAACCTGGAATAATCAGGTTTGGGGCAAAATAGACGGTGGCTTCGATGGCAGCCATGTAGCTAAGCTCGCAGGCGGTGCAAGCGAAGCAACAGCAGGCAATATCTTCCAAAAGGATAGCAGAAACCTGACCATTGACAACTACAGCGGCAACACTAACATCTTCTACGCTCACACCGGCAACGGCGAAGCTGCTAGCGACTACGCAGCAGGCGATACCATTATCAAGAGTGCAGCAGCAGGCTCTGTAGTATCCATGATTACCGACAACAACGGTATTAATATGGATAACGGGGTATGCGTAACTAATGTTCTGAACGCATTGGCCGGCAAGCTGACCTACAGCAATTTTGTAAACGGTGAGAAGACCCTGACCGGTTACGTAAAGATTGCCGATGGTTTGACCGCAAGCAGCAAGGCTATGCAGACCGGCAACATCGCCTTCAATGCTGATACTGGTAAGGGCAGCCTGGAGAACGGTTCCATGAAGCCTGGCTTCACCTATCCGGAAACCCAGACTCCTGAGAGCAGCAAGCTCAACAGCGGTATCACCGGCGATGCTAAGGCAGATTACCAGTATAAGAAAGACGGCATTCTGAAGGAAGACGGCACCTATGTATTCACTCAGGATCCGACTAAGATTGAGGTTGAAAGCGGCGCAGCAGTAGATGCAACCGAGAACAACATTAACATCGATACTACTAAGGCTAAGCTGGAGCTGAAGGGTGAAACCGGCATCAATGCAAATGGTGCAGATGTTACTGTTAAGGGCAACACCAGCATCAGCGGTAATGTAGGCATCAATGCTGAAAACGGCAACGTAACCTTGAACGGCAGCAGCACTATCAGCGGTACTGACGCTGCAATCAAGGCAGGCGAAAACGGTAATGTGAATGTTAATGGCAACAACAGCGCATTGACTATTAACGGCAGCATCAATGCTGACGGCGGCAACATTACTGTAGACAGCGGCAAAGCAAGCAGCACTATCAACGGTGATGTTGATGCAGCAAATGGCGGCAGCATAGTAATCAACCTGACCGAAAAGAATTCCGAAATGACCGGCGGCTACAATGTTGATGGCGACAGCAGCATCGTAATGAACATTGCTAACGGTGCAATCTGGAACCTGACCGATGGTGATGAAGCAGCAGGCATGTCCCTGCTGAGAATGGCGAAAGCACCGGCTGCAGCTCCTGCAAAAGGTTTGACCATCAATGGCGGTAAAACTGAGGCTGAAACCGGCTACCTGAACATGGCCAAGAGAACTAAGGCTCTCAAGATTGCTAATTATAGCGGTTGGGAAACCATCATCTACGGTCACGAAAATGCAGGTGCTGACGTTACCGACTACAAGTCCGGTGATACTATTATCGATAAGGCAGAAAATGGCTCCGGCGTAATCCTGTCCACCGATAACAGCGGCATTGACATGAAGGACAAAAATGCTGTTGAAGCAACCTTGAAGGCATTGGCACAAAAGGTTACCTACAGTGACCACGAAGCAAACGGCAGTAACCTGACCGGTAAAGTACAAATTGCTGACGGCCTGACTGCTTCCAGTGCAAGCAAGTACCTCGGTAACATGAGCTGGGATGAAAACGGCAAAGGCCAGTATGTTGACAACAGCGTTAACTGGAAGGAAATTTACAACGGCGACTATGAAACCCTGGTAATGAAGGGCGTAAGAAGTGCCGCAACCACCTCCATGCACAGCTGGCGCGACAACATGCAGGATACCTACACCGGTG
>ENA-ORSO01000936-ORSO01000936.1-human-gut-metagenome-genome-assembly--contig:-NODE-936-length-20699-cov-5.360686_pt1 | contig 20699 bp, 13 predicted proteins | sample MGYA00241902_ERZ509168 | MGnify/ENA primary metagenome ERZ509168 (study PRJEB26280, sample SAMEA2338806) | human gut metagenome | biome: human gut; feature: human-associated habitat; material: faeces... | reverse complement strand
GTCAACAATAAAATCAAGCAAATTAAGCGACGAGCTTATGGCTTCCGAGACGATCTGTACTTTTTCTTAAAAGTCAAGGCCGCGTTCCACGGACTTCCGAGATGAACCTTTTTTTTCAGACCTCACCTGAGAGGCCGTCCATCAGGAGAAAGCCATCGTGCCCGAACAATCGTCTGCCAAGCCGTCCTTTGGCCTTGAGAACTTCACCACGCTCCCCCAGCTTCTGGTCAACAGCGTGGAGCGATACGGCGAGCGGGAGGCCCTCCGACAATTCGACAAGGAAACCAAAAGCTGGCACAGCCTGAGCTACGCCCAGCTGATGGTCCGCGTCATGGAGTGGCGCAGAGCCTACGCCGCCATGAACCTTGAGCGCGGCACCCGCATCGGCATCCTGATGCCCAACAGCATCGACCATGCCTGCGCCGATCAGGCGGCTCTGGCCAACGGCCTCGTCCCCGTGCCCCTGCACGCTATCGACACGCCGGGCGCCAGCGCCTTCATTCTTTCCGACAGCAGGGCGAAGGTCCTCGTCACGAACAAGCTGACGCGCTGGAAGCAGATCAAGGCCGCAGGCGGCGACCTTCAGGACCTGACGGCCGTGATCATCACCGAAGACGAGGTCGACGACGAGACCGGCATGGTCAGAGGCCTCTCCGAGTGGCTTGCCGCAGGCACGCACGTCGTCGAGCTGCCTGAAGGCCCGAAGGAGGACGACCTCGCGGGCATCGTCTACACGTCGGGCACCACGGGCCGCCCCAAGGGCGTCATGCTCACGCACGGCAACATCGTGAGCAACGTGAAGGCCACGCTCGAGTGCGTCTTCCCGCAGGTGGGCGACATCTTCCTCTCCTTTCTGCCGCTTTCTCACACGTTCGAGCGAACGGCAGGCTACTATCTCGCGCTTGCCACGGGCTGCACCATCGCCTACAACCGCTCGGTCCTGCTTCTGGCCGACGATCTCAAGACGATCCGCCCGACGGTGATCATCTCCGTGCCCCGCGTCTACGAGCGCATCTTCGCTCGCGTTCATGACAAGCTCAAGAAGTCCAGGCCTGCGGCCCGCTACCTCTTCGACTGGGCCGTTGAAATCGGCTGGCGCGACTTCTGCCGCCGCAATCATCTTCCCGTGGAGCACACGGGCAGGGCCTGGCTCGACGGCCTGATGCGTCCTCTCGTGCGCAAGGTCTCGTCCACGCTGCTCGACCAATTCGGCGGGAGGCTCCGCATTGCCATTTCCGGCGGCGCCGCCCTCAGCAGCAAGGTCGCCCGCACGTTCTGCGGCCTCGGCCTTCCCATCATTCAGGGCTACGGCATGACGGAAGCGAGCCCGATCATCGCGGGCAACAACCGCACGCTCAATCAGCCCAACACTGTGGGCAAGCCCTTCAACAACGTCGAGGTTCGCCTCGGCGAGGGGGATGAGATCCAGATCAAGGGGCCGAGCATCACTCGCGGCTACTGGAACCGACCCGACGCCACCGCCGACGCCTTTACGGAAGACGGCTGGTTCCGTACGGGCGACGTGGGCGGCTTCAATGAACTCGGCCTTCTGAGCATCAAGGGACGCATCAAGGAAATCATCGTGACGAGTACGGGCGAAAAGGTGCCGCCCGCCGACCTTGAGGCCGCGATCGAAACCGATCCCCTCTTCTCCCAGTGCTACGTCATCGGCGAAAACCGTCCGTACCTGAGCCTCATCACCGTCGTGAATCCCGATGAATGGGCCTCGTTTGCGAAGTCCTGCGGCGTCGATCCCGCCGATCCCGCCAGCCTCGACAATCCTTCCGTGAAGACTGCGGCCCTCAAGCGCGCCAAGACGGCGGCGGGCGAATTCCCGCATTACGCGCTGCCGCGCGCCGTCGTGCTCACGCAGGAGCCTTGGACGATCGAAAACGGCCTCATCACGCCGACTCTCAAGCTCAAACGCGGTCCGCTCTCAAAGAAATTCGCGAACGTCATCGCGCAGCTCTACGCCACGCACGGCTGATCCTGCAGACGGCGGCAGTCGGGAGGCGTGCTTTGCAGGCACGCCTCTTAAGCCTGCGCCCTCCCCGCCTCTTGTACAATGGCGCAACCAAAGTTTTCAGCTATTCCCACACACATGAGCACGACAAGCTACAAACCCCAGCCCAGGGAACTTCTGCCGGAATGGATGATCGGCATGACGGACCGCATCATGGACTTCTACACGAAGCGCTACCTGCACTGCGACCCCGTCATTCTCAAGAATCCGCCACCTCCACAGGACGGACACAAGTACCTGCTGTACGCACACATTCCGTTCTGCCACACCCTGTGCTCGTACTGCACCTTCCACCGCTTCCTCTTCAAGGAGCATGTGGCGCGCGCGTACTTCGTGAATCTTCGCAAGGAAATGGACTACGTCAAGGCCCTCGGCTATGACTTCCATTCCATGTACGTCGGCGGCGGCACGACCACCATCATCGAGGAAGAGCTCATCAAGACGCTCGAGCACGCCCGCAAGCTTTTCCCGTCGATCAAGGAAATTTCCTGCGAAACCGACCCTCAGATCATCACGACGCCGCAGTTCCGCAACCTGAAGGGCCTCGTCGACCGCATGTCGATCGGCGTGCAGAGCTTCAACGACGACCTGCTCAAGCTTTCCGAACGCTATGAGAAGTTCGGCTCAGGCGAACAGATCTTCGAGCGCCTGCAGTATGCCCAGGAACTCTTCCCGACCTGCAACATCGACATGATGTTCGGCTTCCGCGGCCAGACGCTCGACATGCTGCACGAAGACATGGAGAAGATCTGGAAGCTCAATCCGCGTCAGGTCACGACCTACCCGCTCATGGTCACGTCCCAGACCCGCAAGAGCGTGAAGAACGTCATCGCCGCCAGCGGCAACCAGCTTGCCGACCAGTACCGCGTCATTCTCGACACGCTCGGCTCGCGCTACAACCACCTGACGTCCTGGACGTTCGGCCGTACGCACGACGAAGGCTTCGACGAATACGTGGTCGACTATGACGAGTACCTCGGCGTGGGTTCCGGCGCGTTCAGCTTCCTCAACGACAGCCTCTACGTCAATACGTTCAGCCTGCGCCGCTACAACGAGCGAATCGCCGCCGGCAACACGGGCGTGGAACGCCGCCGCCAGTTCGACAAGCACGCGATCCTCCAGTACCGACTGATGCTCGGCTTGTTCTCCCACCGCTTGTCCCGCAAGTACTTCCGCGAAGTGCACGGCGTGAATCTCGACCGTACGCTCATGAAGGAAATGCTCGCGCTGCGCGTGGCGGGCGCCATCAAGGACGACCCGAACGATCCGGACAACATCATCGTGACCGACGGCGGCAAGTTCCTCGGCCTCGTCATGATGAAGGCCTTCTACTCGGCCATGGACAACGTTCGCGCCGAACTGCGCCAGCCCCTGAAGGAAGAGGACTACTCCTGATCCGGCTGAATCGGCCGCCCTCAGAGCCCGATCTTCGCGAATCCCTTTGAACAAAGGCCCCGAAGGATGAAAATCCCTCGGGGCCCTTCTGTTTCAAACGACCGAAAGCTCCACGGCACAGGCCTCTTGAAGGCTTAAATTAGACTGAGTGTAAGCAAGACCGAACGCCGATTGACAAATGTTAACGATTTGCGGTTTTTCCTACGTTTTCGTCAAAAACTACCCTATCAGGACCTAAAAGTCGTCTAATGCGGCCACGATTCAACTGACACCAAGCAGCTTGAGGAATAGCTGATCGCGTTTGGTTGTTTCCGTGGCCCATTTGGAAGCACTGTCGTTACCTGTCGTAGCAACGTAGTCGACGCAACGGAACCAATCAAGAATTTGAATCAGTGAGTGCTGATCGAGCCAAGCAAGCAGCTTTTCTTCGAGATTCAACTCTTCCTTCGTTTTCTTTTCAGTGCTCTTTTGGGCAAGCCCCTTTTTCACATCCTGAATTCTCTTCGTCAGGAAGCAGTGATAGCCCAGCCCGACGAATTGTGCGAATTGTCTGCCGTAAAGGTTTTCCGGATACCACGTTCTGGGCTTGCGTCCGTCGAAGCTGTCCTTGTAGGTCGCGAACAACTCTTCAATCTTTTCGCGGGAGCGGTATGCTTTCAGAGCTTCAAAGGGATCGCAAATTTCGTTGCTCACGAGGACAAAGTACCCCCAGTATCGCTTGGCTTCTTCGATCTTTTCATTCTTGAAGGAAACCTTGACGCCTTTGCTTGTGCGCTTCACGATGAGGAAGTTGTCGATCAGCTTCTGGGCGGCAGGTCGGAATTCTTCAACACCATCTTCCAAATCTTTCTTGATTGAAAAAAGGCTCTCCTTGAGACGTCTTTCTTGAATCGGAGCTGCTTCCGGCTTGTAACAAACATGAACATACAATCGCCGGGTGAATGTTTCAGTCTGTCCTGCTTCGTAGTTGCCGCGCGTGCGCTGACGAACGATGCTGAAATCGTGCTGGCGACGACGCATGACGGCATTGACACCGACATCAAACGGACAGGAATTTTCGAAAGCGCCAATCTCTTCGCGAACAGCATCAATTTCTTCACGAACCCATTTGTCGGTGCTGTTGGCGAGCATCAGGAACTTCACGTGCTCCCGCGCGAGGTAAGTCATGTTGGCCTGACAGTAAAAGCCGTTGTCAGCCACGATAACCGGTGCAGAGAGGCCCAGCACCTCAAGCTGCCGTAGAGAATTTGCCAGCGAGATCTTGTCCGGAATGTTTCCCGGCTGCTTGCTGAAAGCTACCGGTTCTCGATTCTCAACTGAATACAGGACCAGAAGCTTGATCATATCCAGTCCGTCGCCATCCTTGTTGAATCCCTGACGCGCTTCGATTTGATTCTTCGAATATGTAGAAAAGGTCGTTGTGTCCAGAGCCAAATTCAAGCCCGACGAGGAAACTCTTTGAGCACGGCTTCGAAAATAGGCTTGCACGCCTGACTCATTACGTCCGACAGACGCAAAAAGCTTGCCGTACACATCCTGCGTGATGGGGTACTCGTAAGGCAACGGATTCATCATCTGCCACGTCTCCATGCGAGGCAGCGTATCACCATCAGTGGCAACCCAATATCGGGCGATTGAACTCAATTTCTGAGCATCCCCAATCTCGAAGCATGTCTTCAGATCCTCATCGATGCCCGATTCCTTTCCGGCCCATTCGAGAATTTTCTGCAGTCCGACATGCGTGCGCACAGCTTCAACCGGAGGCTCTACAACCTCAGAACGCGATTTTTTGGGGCGAGTCGGGATCATTTCCGTCGTTCCGGCCAGGATTTTTCCAAGAAGTCGGGTAGAGATCGTCTTGGTTTTCTGCGTCTTGGCGTCATATCCGGTGACGCGTTCATACACGTAAACATCGCCATTCGGGCGGGTGTCACGACGAATTCCAACATGCTTTTTTCCAGTGAGAGGACGTCCCATAATCTGCTCCAATGGTGTACCTGTATTATATTATAGGTACACTATTGGAGTCAATAAAAAAGTCCATGTGTTTCACGGACTTTTAGTTTGAAAGACCTACTCCCAACAGGGTTTCGTGGGGTCTTTCGACGACTTTTAGGGTTCAAAGGGATGACAGGCAAAGAATATCGGCAGTTGGAAGAATCCTGGATTCCTTGGGTTGTCCGTTCGGGATGGCATCTGAAAGATGGCACCGGGGTGTGGTCCGTCTTCGAATAATGGTGTTTTAAACCCACCATGCCTCTTTGTTGCGGGATCATGGGGCGGCCGTTACCGTTCATCTGAACGACAGCCGGTTGTGGTCCGATCGGTTTCTGTCGCCGACGGGCGGCTTCTTCCATGGCTGACGTCCGGCTGCCGTGGTCGGAGCCGGACGGAGGTCGCTCGGTGATTCGCGATCTTCGAGGCCTGGCGTTTCAAGACTTCGCGGCGGGGCTCGAAATCGACGACGCCTCTTGACCGAAAAAGACGGTTAACGCCCAAGCGGAAAGGGTCGCCATCGCTTTTGCGACGGCGGCCCTTTTTACGATGCAGGCAATGCTCAGAAGAGGTAGCGGACGCGGACGTTGCCGTTGACGCCCTTGGCTCCGCCCGTGGCCGACATTGCGCCGACGGAGGCCTCGACGTTCAGGCTGTCCGTCACGCGGCGGACGGCCGTCAGGGAGGCGTTGAATTCCGTCTCGTGCTTCTGATCGACGTCATAGGAGAGATAGCCCGAAGCGTTGGCGAGGTTGATCCCTACGGTGTCGAGATCGTTCCAAACGTTGCGGCGCACCGCCATCTGAGCGACCCAGGCGCTCTTGTCGGACTGTGCGACAAACTCAACGCCGGCCCCGAGATCCAGAGCGTAGTCCATGGTGGATTCGCGCTTCATGTATTCCGTGCGTCCCTCCCCGCTGTAGGTCGCGACGAAATCGGCGAGCAGCATGGGCTTGAACGTGACGGCATAGCCGCCGACGTCCGACAAGGGCACGCTGTACTTCAGGGCGTTGGAGCTCACCAGCGAGTAGGTGCGGTCGCGGAAGCTCTGCGGCCCCACCTGAATGGAGGTCGGGGTGAAGCTTCGGGACATGCTCGTGACGCCCGCCGTCAACATCGTCTGGAATTCAAAGCCGTTGGCATAGGCCTGGTTGGCATATCCCGTCAGCGCGTACATGCGTCCGTCGTCGTTGTTGAGCTCGTCTCGGTTGGAGACGTCGCCCACGGTGAACATGGCGCCGAGCACCGTGCGGGTGCCCTCGGCATTGCGCTGAATTGTGTCGTAGCCCACGCTCGTCGTGGCCGTTCGAAGGTGAAGGCCGTCGTCCTTGATGAGACTGCCGCCGACGTCCGCAAAGGCGGACTGATGCGCCGCATCAGCCTCCATGGCACGACCGATCATGGAGAGATCGCCCCCGGCTGCGGCCAGAGGATAGTCGGACGGACTCGTGCGGTAGGCCACTTGGCGCAGGGACATCACGCGGTTGTCAACGCTCTGGCGCACGGGCGTCATCATGGGCTTCATGGGCTTGAGGCGTGCGAAGTCGCCAAGCATTTTGTCGGCCTTGGTAAGCGTGTTGCTCAGACTCTGCGCGCCCAGCGCCTGATTTTCGTTCGAAAGGGCGCTGTCGATCGCAACTTCCATCAGGGCGCGTCCGCCTGAGGCGTTGTGCCGCATCATCGACTCGAAGAGGTCGGAGAGATGAGGGTCGGAGAAGGCGGAACCGAAGAGCTGTTCGAGCGCATCGGGAAGCGTATCCGTGCCGAGGCGCTTGAATTCAAACGTGATGTCGTTGGCGCTCTGGTGATAGGAGACGACCGGGAGCTTTCCTTCAAGGTTGAACTGAACGTGCTTGTTGGTGCGTTGGTCGTCGATCCCTTCGGACGTCGTCACGAGCGTATAGGTCTTGTCGTACGCATAGTTGCCCGTGGCAAGGTAATCGTCGGAAAACGACGCCGAAACCCGGGCCTGCTCTCCAAGCGTCAGCTTTTGAGCGCCGAGACCGACGATGGCCTGATCGCTGTAGGGGTGGCTCGGGTCGAGCGACGTGAGTGCGAGCGAGCGGTCGACGGTCAGCGAGCCGCCCATGCGCGTGAGACCCTGCGTCGTGAGATGCTGCGTGCGCAGTTCGGCCCCCTTGAGCAAAACGGAGTTTTCCTCGTTCATCGTCCATTTCGGCAGTTCGATGACGCCTCTTTCACCGCCGTAGATGGCTCCGATCTTCGTCGACTCGTCGTGCACCTTGACTTGAGCCCTCTGAGCATAGAGACGGTCCATGGAGATCGAGGAGGAGGCATCCTTTTGGATGTTCACGACCTGCTTGTTGTCGGAGGCGATTACTTCTCCGAGCGCAAGCCGCGAGCTGTTGCGAAGGGTGATGCCGTTGTCGAGGAGCTGGGTGAGTGCGACGGCGCCTCCGTTGAAGGAGGAGTTGTCGAGATCAAAGCCCGCCTTCATTTCATGCAGGTGAGCGTTGAACACGGAGTCCCTGGCCTTGATGCTGCCCTCGTAATAGATCGTGTCGTTGGCGACCGACGCGCCCTCGTGCAGCGTTTGACGGAACCCGAACGACTGATTGTCGGCGTTTGTCGTGATGTTCTTGGTGATGTACTGATCGATGTAGAGCTTGACGTCGCCGCCGATGTTCATCGTGGACTTGTTGGCGTCGATGTTGCCGATGACGACCGTGTTGCGTCCGATGTCGACGATGGCATTGTCGAGCTTCAGGGTGTCGAACTTGTAGAGACGCGTTTCCCAATCGGGCTGATTGAAGGCGGCGGGCTGATTCTTGCCGTACCAATCCTGGCCCGAATTCTGGATGGCTTCGCCCTCGTACTTGTTGAGTCCGGGTGTGGGATTGTGGGTGTAGGCCCGGTCATCGAAGTAGATGGCGTGCGTGGTCGGCAGGCCCTGCATCGTCAGGGAGGCATTGGTCACTTCGATGTTGCCCTTGATGTCGGCGCCGCCGTCAAGGACGAGATGGGTGTTCGCATTGCCCGGAGCCGGCAGAGAGCCGGAGGCGGCCTCATAGGAGTGCTTCAGGTTGAGGTTGCCCTTCACCTGGCCGTGGAACTGATAGCGGCCTTCGGTGTTGCGGATCGACAAGTCGGCCCTGGTGTCCGACGTATTGGTAAAGACCGCACCGTCGTCGGACGCGTAGATCCGCTTGAAGTCGAGTGAATGCCCGTTCATGTCGACCGTGCCGCCGCGCTCCGTAAAGACGAGGTTGTTCGAGTCCCCGTCCATGTTGAGGGCGTCCTTGTGACCGAGCTTCACCGTGCTGATGCCGTTTGCGAGGTAAACCAAATCGAAGGTCTTTTCAGCGTTGAGCACGGCCGTGCCGTTGCCGATTCTCAGCTGGTTGCCCTGCTGCACGTTGTAGTTGACGGTACCGGCCCCGATCTGGTGCATGTTGTTGTTCTTGACGCCCGAGACATTCCAGTCAACCACGGTGCCTGCGCCGACGTTGAGGCCGGCTCCCGAGAGCGAGTGCGCGGCATTGCCTTCGGAGGACTTGGAGGTGACGGCATATATCTTGTCGGCGTCAAAGATGAGGCCGCCGCTCCCCAGGTCGACGTTGCGGTCGATTTCAATCGTGCCGCCGCCTGTGAGGACCAGATCCTTGTCGTTTCGCTTGCCTTCCGCCAGGGTGCTGCCGCGATAGACGTCGACGCTGCCGCCGTTGACCTTGATCCCGGTCGCATCCTCGTTGAAGGTTAAGGTGCTGCCGTTGAGCGCGACGTCCTTCGACCACTTCTCCTTGAATTTCTTGAAGTCGGCGTTTTTGAAGGACGTGGCCCGGTACCAGGTGTGTCCGCCGCCGCTCACGATGAATGCCGTGGTGCCGTAGAGGACCCACTTCTTTTGAACGTTGTCGTAGACGAGGGCCATGGAGCCGCTGTCGCCGGACGTTACCTGATTCTTGAAGGTGTTTTTGTCGAAATCCTGGAAGTGGCCCTGGCCCCATTGGTAAAGGCTTTCATAGATGCCCCCGGTTTGGAAGTCGCGGTTGTAGGCATTGAGAAAGCCGTTGGTCGTCTTGCCGTCGGAGAGGTTCACGGAGCCGTTGCCGACGCGATAGATTAAAATGCGGCGCTTGCCCTGATAATCCGTGCCGTATCGCTCGAGCGCCTGTTCGTTCGTGAGGCTGAAGTCAGCGCCTTCGTCATAGCCGGTGGTTTCGACGACGAACTTGTTGTAGCGCAGGTACGCAATGTCGGCCTTGCCTTCGTCAACCAGCATGTGGTCGACCTTCTGATAGATGGAATGGCCGTACTGCGGGCGAAGGATGCTGCCGCCGTTGAGATTGTTGTGCCGCACGGTCAGGCCGAAGGCGCTCCCAAGGGAGGCGGCTGCGCCGTGGATTTCGGCGGCGGAGAAGTCGGGAAGCGGCAGATCGGGCAGCTTGAAGAGGCTGCCGTCCTTCTTCTGAATGGTCACGCCGACGGCGCCGGGCTTGAAGACGCCCTTGTTTTGACCGAAGTCCAGATAGTCGCGCACCCAGTGATTGTTGTAGTGCAGCATGTTGGCATGGAGATGAGGCGAGACGGCAAGCGCGATGGCGGGCAAGGCCGCAAGGAAGGCTTGCTTGAGGGGCTTGATTGTCAGATGTTTCATGGATGTGAGGCGCGAAAGCCTCTGCCTGCCGGACAGAGGAGAAAGCGCCCGTCCTCCTTCCGTGGTGGTTAAAGAAGTGCTTCTCAAGGGAAAAGCACGAGCTTCCCGCTTTCGATGCGTAGACGAGAGGGCTGTGCGCACTCGGGCCTTTGCACATCAAAAGCACGGGAGGATCGGCGTGCGAAAAAGAAACCGATCCGCCCGTTGAGCTTGTTTCGGTCAAGCCGTCGACGGCTCCTGACCGGATATTTCAATAGGTTTTGCTTTGGGGCCCGCCGGGCGGCCGGCAGGAAGATGGGGTTCGCCCGTGCCGGCAGAGGGCCGGGCGAACCCGATTTCGTTGAAAGACTCTGCGCGTTCCGTCATTGCCGCTTATGGTGAGCGCGCCTAAGACGCCATGGTTTGATCCGCTAGCGGTAAAAAATGGAAAACGCGTTTTCAGGCGGACGGTTGACGCCCCTATTTCTTGGTCAGGCTGTCCGCCGTCCGCCAGAATCGTCTTTCGAGTTCCATGCGAACTACAAGGTCCTCAACGACCTGATTGAGCGCAATGCGCATGCAGAACATCCATTGATCGCGAAGCGCAGGCGTGATGGGCATGAACCGGTGAGCCTCTCTGAGCATCGGCATGCCGTGCGTCTTTTGATAAAGTGCAGGCCCCCCGAGCCACATGGTTAGATAAAGGTTCATGCGCTCTTCATAGCAGGACAAGTCCATGGGGTAGGCATTTCGGAGCGATTGAACTTCAGGGTAGGTCTGAAGCACCTGAAGATACGCAGCGACGAGTTTCTTCACGCCAGCCTCTCCACCGATTCTGTCGAAAAATGAGTTGGTGGACATAGTTGATTTTTTCTGCCGTCAGTCCTTGAAAAAGGACGTGTGTGTAAGGGAAGTCGCTCGAATCAAGGCTGACGCCTGATCCTAAAGCGGGGTTTGTGCGAAACCGCTTGCAAAAGAAGGGGATTGCAGAGAGCGGCTCGGGATTTTACCCCGTGCGCTCCTCGGCACCTGTCTGATGCCGAGTGCCTGGAAACAGGGCTTGGCTGCGAGCCGTATTAAGCAACGGAAAGCAAAGTGTGAATGACGTCAATGCATTTGTCGGTCGTTCCGGCGATGCTTGGGGATGTCAGATATTTGCCTTTGATGCCGATGGCCGGCGTGCCGTTGAGCTTGTACTGGGAGGCCGTTTTCTGGGCCCACTCCAGGCGGCTCCACGTGAATTTGTTGTGAAGCGCGGTGAGCCAGGAGCCTTCATTGAGGCCTTTGGCCTTGATCCAGACCGTCAGGTCCTTGTTGAGGTCCTCAGTCGTCTTCCAGTGATGTTCCGCATACAGAATCCAATGCCAGAGCTCTTCGTGCAGATCGGTGCGATTCAATCGCTTCAATGCAAAATAGGCTTGAGAGAAAATGATGTGGGAGGTGTCAAGCAGCACGGGAACGTCCACCAAGGTGTATCCCGCATTTTTCAATTCGCCGCGCAAACGCTCCACATGCGGATGGAATCTGTAGCAATGCCCGCAGGCATAACTGAAAAAGTTGTAGATGCCGTCGGCGGCGGGTTGAGCGAGCTCAACGTAGCCTTTCGCATTTTCCTTTGCCGAAAGCGCTGCGGGGGCCGTCAAGGCCATTGCACCCCCAACGGCATTGCATAAAAAATTTCGACGAGACAACATAATTTCTATTCACACAAAAAGACTCCACATTGTGTAGATGGCCAAAGTGCGGAGTCGAAGGATTGTCGGCTGTGCATTTGGACGGAAAAAGTTCCGAAGACGGACGGGGTTATCCTTCAGAACACAACCAGTCTGTTTTCCAAATGCTTCGTGATGCCATGACGGCCCGAATCAGTCAAATTGCCGACCCTACTCGTTGCAGTTTGCCCAATCCTGTTTTTGCCGTCATGACTTCACGAAATCGTTTGCCTAGCTTTATTGATAGGTGACGGTGAATTCCGCCTTGCCCTCAAATGCCCCGGCCTGTGCGGCGACTCCGTCTTGGTCAACGTCGACCACTCGGGCCTGGGCGTAGCACACGGGGACCCAAGCGTTCGGATCAATCGCTTGCGGGACGGAGAATTGCTTTCGTCGGAAGGGCGTTCCTCCGGCGTCGTCCTCCGTCAGAAAAATCCTGACCTTCTTTTTGTTCGTCGAGACAAAGCCTTGATCAGGCCCCCCTGGATCGCTCCCCGGATTGTTGCCGATCTGCGCGCCGATGTCACGCGTAAATTCGATCGACTGAACGGCTGAAACACTCTGGCAGTCCTTGAAGCGGAAGGCGAGCGGAATGGTAGGGCCGGCACTTCCTGTTTTGTTGGAGAAGGTGCCCATGTTGATGATGCCGTTTGCAGCCTGACCCGGACCGACTTCTACGGTGCACTGCTTTGCTAGGATGTCAACGGTAAAGAGCAAGGTGGCAGAGGTTGGTTGAGCTAGAGCAGATAATGGCGTGCATGCCAACATCAAGCTCATCATGAAATTTGATACACGCATTTCGGTTCTCACTTAAAGTCAATTGAGATGGTTGCGGAGGCGCTATATTGGCCGCCTTCAACCTCTCCCGGTTGCTTGCAAAGCCTCCAGTAGATTTGTTTTGAGCCGCTTATGGCGTCGGTAACACCACCAAAAGAATCAGGATTTGGGGACAGATTTCCCACTTCAAGCGTAGTGGACGACGTCCCGCATTCTTGATCGGGATTCAGATCGCCTTCAATATAAATATTAGGGGCTACTTTGTTGGGATTTTTGGCTAGGCCAATTTTAGTTTTCCCGTTGATCTGAACTTCGTTCGCGGCCTTCAACGTTGCAGAAAGAACGGAATGAGTAACGTTTGAGCCGGAAATATATCTACCAATGGATGTATCGTTATATCCAGAGCAGTTTAGTTTTAATGTAGCTACACGTTCTACACCAATTTTTCCGTTTTGGGCAGTACTGACAGACAAAGACCCAAAATCGATGGATGAGGGATCAAATTGCAATGTGCATTGCCTGTCATTAAGCTTAACTATCTGTGGTGAAGATACCATGAGTGTACCTGTGGTAGATTGAACCGAACCATCGTCTGATTCTAGTGTAATTGTCATCATGACAGAGGGCATTCTTAATTTTCTGGCCAACATATTCAACTGGCCGTTTGAAAGGTTTTTGATTTTCGATTTGTCAATGCCTAATGACAATGTGTTAGGGTTGAAGCCTAACTTGTAGCGAAAATGTGTAAACCCTTGACCTTTCACTGCCTCATGTGAAAGTGGAATTCCACGGGAAACTTGTGACCACGACCATGTAGCATTTTCTTGTCCGGAGTACACGCAATCAGTATTGTTGTTCCATTTGCATTTGTCAGCCTGAACTGTGAACCAAGCGTTATTTAAGCCTAACAAAACATATGGCGTTTCTTCTCCCCACTCTGTTACGAGTGGCAACCTTTCGCTTGGGTTTTGCCCACCAATATTCCATTTGAACCAGACCCTATGGCCAACTCCAATCATTTTGTGGAATCGATTGTTTTTATCAAAATAGTTAATTGGTTCATCAAATATAATGTCTGAAGACAGGCCACCCAATTCAGCAAAACCACAATCCTCACCACTAAGACATTTGGAATTGTCAATGTATTTTGGCCATGTAATTCCTGCGTGTATATTCGTTGCCAACAAGAGTGCGACCAACGGAATAGAAAACTTTTTCATCATTTCGTCCCTCAATTCACGCTCGTAAGCGTCTGGGTAACTACAGAAATAAAATCGCCGTTTTGTGATTCGGTCTTTTCCGGCAATTCGTACTTGAACATCTTCTGACCTTCACCGACCTTCACGGTCAGCGTTCCGGTCTGCGGCAAGGCCGTCAAATAGACGCGGCCGCCTTCACCGACAAGCCCCTGAACGACGGGATCGACTTTGCCGTCCCCATCAAGCAGAGCCACGGTGGAACCGAAAGGCAAGGGCTTGCCGTCGGCCGACTGCAAAATGAAGACGGCCTGCTGCCCGAAGCGCACGGGGTAGGTCACGCGAACGATCGAACCCTGGACCGGAATCACCACCCTGTTCGAGCTGTCGAGCAGCATTGCGCCTTCGGGCAGGGTTGCCGGGTCAATGGCGATTTCGTTCTTGGTGTAATTGGTCAGGTAGGACATCACGCCGTGGCCGAAGTAGTCGGTCTTGGTGTCGAAATACTGGGACACGCGCACACCCGAAACGTCCGGCACCTCGACAATGGCGATGGAGTCATAGGCGCGGGAGGCGGCCGTAATGCCGGTGCGGTGGAAGACCAGTGCGCCGTTCATGCCGAGGTGATAGCTGTCGGCGTAGTGGTTGTGGTCATAGCCCATGTTGGCACCAAAACGATCGCCCTGGTAGGCCAGGTTGATGGAGGACGCACGGTCTTCGTGGCCGCCGAGCTCCTGAGATGCCGTCCAGTTCCAGTCCAGATCATCGGAGTAGCCCGTCATGACAACGCTTTGACGATAGGTCTTCTCGCCGGACATGGACTTGTCCATGCGGCCCTGGTAGCTGACCGACGTGTTGTTGACGAAGCTGCTTGTTGAATGCTTGAAGAAGAGATCGAACGGAATGTTCAGGTTGAGCATGACCGAGTGACTGGAATCCCAGTGTCGATTGCCTGCGGCCCCCACCTGCTGGTAGTTGCGCCCGTAGTTGAGGGATACGCCGACGCCATTGACGGAGGTGTAGTAGCCGACATTGAACGTCTTGACGTCGGGAGACGAGCCGTGGTACGTCGCATAGTCGGCGCCGAGCGACAGGCTGCCGTAGTCGCCGAGCTGCTGGGTGAGCGAAAGCTGCCAGCGGCTGCGCATCTTCCCGTTTGCCGCCCACAGGCTGGAGGAGGGCGTGCCGTAGGAGACATACTCCTCGAGCGTCGCGTAGTTGCCGGTGATGTACTGATAGTTGGCGAGGTTGACGGTGGTGCCCGTCTCCATCAGCGTCTTTTCATACCGGAGTCGCCATGCGGCGCCGCTCCCCTCTTTCACGCCGTAATAGTCGTCGCCCTCATGGGTGGACTGGATGACGTCGGCTGCGAGCGCGCCGTACCTGCCCATGGAGAGGCCGGTTCCCAGCGCGAAGGCGTAATAGTCGTTGGCGAGGATCGTGCCGCCGTAGAGGGTGACGTCGTAAGGCAGGCCGTAGCCTAGCGTGCCCATGAAGACCGGCGTGTCCTTCACCTTGGAGGACATGTTCTTGCGATAGTAGCGGCCGGCGTTGAAGTCGTAGCGGAACTGGCCTTCGCGGAGCATGTTCGGCACGGAGGAATACGGCACCATCATGATGCGTTCGGTGCCGTCGGATTCGCGAATCACGACTTCCAAGTCGCCGTAGTTGCCAAAGCTGGGCAGGTTCTCCAGACGGAAGGGGCCCGGCGCAACGTTCACCGTATGAACAACATGGCCGTTCTGGCGAATCAGGATCTGGGCATTGGTGTTGGCGATGCCTTCAATGATCGGCGCATAGGTGCGGTCCCGGCGGGGAAGCATCTGCTCGTTCGTCGAGAGGCGAACGCCGCGCAGGGGAATCGTGTCGAAGATTTCACCGGAGGTGTTGATCTCGCCGATCTGAAGCGTGCCCTTGACGGCCGGAACATCGCGCTGCAGGTAGGTGTTCCACAGGTCCCACTCGTGGGTGTTGGAGCTGTAGTCGCCCGCCTTCACATGGTTGACGGAGAAGGCGCCGCTCGAATGGAGACGCCAGGCGCCGATGTTGAACTTGCCGGAGAGATTGGCATAGAGGTTCGTGGATTCGTAATCGCTCGAACGGCTGTTGAGATGCGTGCCCGTCACCGTGTAGTTGAGCACGGCGCCCGTTTCGCCGTAGTCCCAGAGGTCTTCGGAGGCGATGTCGACCCAGCCGTCGTTTTCCGCAACATGGATTTGCGGAATGGACATTTCAAGCTTCATCTCCTGCGAATTCACGGTGAAGCGAACGCCCTCGATCTTGGACGAAATCGGGAAGACTTCGGCGTTTTCATCCATGTCGACGAACTGCTTGAGCACTTCGTCCTTAAGCGGCAGGGCGCGGATTTCCTTCACGCGCAAAACCGGCTCAAGGGCGCCGTCATAGTCGCGAACCTCGTAGTTGGCGTTGGCGAAATGGTCCCCATTGATTCGGAGTTCGAAGCGATAGACGCCCGGGGGGAGGTTGTAGCCCTTTTCGATAAAGGACATATCCACATCCTGCCCCGCCGGGACCAGCGCCCTAATCATTTCCGGCGAATAGGCCACCTGTTGAGCCTGAGCCGCCCAGGCCGTCGTGATGAGGACGGCCAGAGGAAGTAGTTTAAATGTGCGGTTCATAGTTAAAGATCTTGGGTTAAAGGCTTGGTAGCGAAGCCGCCGTCGTTCAGAAGCGTCCAAGTAATGGAACGGATGTCGGGATCCGCCAACGGGATCTCAACGTGCCCGAAAGGGTCGATCATTGAGACCTCATTGGGTACCGGAATCTCTGCCTTCTCAGACCTTAGGGAATTGAGGGTTAGAAAATAGGCCGATTTGTTGATGACCTTGAGTGTCTTTTCGTTGAGCTTGAAGTCGAGCTCGTGCGTCACATCGTCGATGGCGTCGTAATCGTCCTTGAGCTTGGCCGGACGGTAGAACATCTTCATCGTCAGGACGTAGGAGGTCGACAAGCCGATCCCGGCGCCGTTTTCCGACTCGGCTGCCGCCGGAATGAAATGGCCCCTTAGGTAAAACAGACTTTCGCGATCTTCCGGCAATTGGCTGTTGAGCTGAACGACCTGGGCCAACTTCCTTTCGCCGGGCTGCAGGTGAACAACTTCAGGCGTAACGATGAAGTTCGGGCTGAATCTGAGCTTGTCCCTGGTGAGGACCTGACCGTGAAAGAGCAAAGGCTTGTCGGTATCGTTCAGGGCCGGAAAGGAAACTCGCTTTTCATCGGAATGAAAGACCAGGCGGGTGGAAATGCCCAGACTGACGCTCCCCTTGGAGGCGTATGGCGCGGACATCACGCTCATGAGCGCGCAGCAGACGGCGCAGGCGGAGATTCTTGGGAGATACCTTGACAAAGTCACTTTGCAATCCTTCCGCGGTTACTTCTGATTCAACGGCACCTCAACGTGGTTGCCGAGCTCGTCGATATAGGAAAACGACACGATGTCCCAGGGCTTCACATCAAGTTTCCATTCCTTCTCGGAAAGCGGAAGGACGATGTCCTTGATGGGGAAGGTCTTGGCGGAGGACTTCAGGTTGACCAGAGACATGGAAACCTTGGAGGGATTGACCGCCTTGATGCCGGTCTTGGTGGGTTCCCAACGAATCTGCTCGGCCGCGCCGCTGCACTTTTCATCCAGGCCCTTGGGACGGTAGAAAAGCTTGATGCGCTGGGCCAGTGCGAATTCTATCGTGTTGCCCTGTTCGGCCTTGTTGCCGTTGGCGAGAATGGTCGTCACTCGAAGCCAGAAGACGGATTCGCGGTCCTGCGGCAGCTGTTCCAGAAGAACCACCTGTGCCTGCGAGGTGGATTTGGGAGGAATTTGAAAGATCGAGGGAGAGCTGGCAAAGGCCGTCGAAGGCGTGCCGTCGAAATTCATGACGCTCGCCTTGGCGAGAGCCGGCGCATCGTAATGATTGGAAACGCCGAAGCTCACGCTGGTTTTGCCTTCTTCAAAGAGGACTCGGGAACGATCGAGCTGAAAGCCGCCAGACGAAGCTTGAGAAGCCGTCAGCAGAAGGCTCAACACGCCGGCGACCAACGCTTTCTGTAATGTCATATCTTTTCTCTTTAAAAAAAAGGCAACAGAAGAGGAGCTACTGTTGCCTTTCGACCGGAATTAGGATCTGTTACTGCATCGTAACTTCAAACATGGCCTTAGCCGTGATGTCCTTAGCAGCTGTCATCTGATCTGCAGTCTTCGAGGCAGCGAGCGTCGCGTAGCCAACCTTGATGGCAGCGGCGCCGCCCTTTTCGATCTTGACTGGGCCGCCCATCAGCTCGATGCCTTCCTGGCCTAGAGTGGCGGCTGCATCCTTGAAGAGCTTGACCACGACATAGTTCTTGTTAGTGGAAAGCACGCCGTTCGTGATGTCGGACTGGTCGCGGTTGTCCATCGTCAGGTCTTCCTCGAGCGTCACGCCAGTGATGCTCTGCTCGCTCGTGCAGCCGTCAACCTGGAAAACGAGGGGAACCATGGGACCGTGGTCGCCGACCTTCTTGACATTGTTCTTGTTGAGCGTGCCGAGGTTCAGGGTGGTGCTACCGTTATCGAGCATGATGTTGCAGGTGGATTCGGAGACGGCACCCTTGAAGGTGATCTCAACGGAATCGGCGTTGGCCGAGGAGACGGCAAAAGCGCCGAGGAGAGCCATCAGGCAAGCAGACTTCTTCATTTCTTATCCTTAAAAGTCAGTTTGTCTTCAAATTAGGAGAGTTTTTCCTGGCATCACAAACGCCCTTGGTCAGATGACTGGAACATCAGTGATTCAAGAAGGATCCAGACGGAACGTCTTTGGACAAGACCCACTTTATTTCAAAAGCAAACATTTGAAGTCCGAGGGTTAACCCTGTAGGTAGTTTGTATTAAAATGGCATAAAAACCGTTGAGCAGCAGTCGTTTTCAAACGGCCTTATATGAAAACTACGAATTAGGGTGGGTCCCGATGATCAAAAAAAAACGTGCCACGTGGCACAGTTGGCACAAAAATGGCACGACACACCCAAAAAAAGTTCAGACTGCAGAAACCCTGAGATATCAGTCAAACAGCCTGTCTTTCAGGGGGTTTGATGGGCGATACGGTTTTTGGCACGACCTTTCCTTTTTTTGCCAGCCTATTCCTTTACCGTTTATTGATCTTTAAACTTTTCGTCACCAGCTGAAATCCACCTGAGCGTTTGCTGAAACGAGGAACGAGGTTCTGAAGTTTGAATTTGGCATGTGACATCCGGGGGCGTGGAAGCGGGCCGGCGGAAGTGTCATGTCTTCGGGTTTCAACTATCCGCTGATTAAAGATATTAGGGTTCCCCCCCCCCAGCAACAATTTTTCACTTTGCGTTGATACTATTTCTTTAGTTCAACAGAGGCCAATGCAACTGTGAGCATACGATGGAGTGAGGTTTCTGTTGTTGGGGCTTTGCGCTAATCAGTCATCAACTCACTATGCCTGTCTCTACAGAAATACGAGTCGTATTGGATTCAATAGATAGTCCAAGGTTGCTGCTTCGATCGGACTATACCGTTGCCTTTGCCAACCAGGCCTTTGTGAAAAGATATGGTCGAAACGACTATCTGGGCAGGCATTGTTATGAGCTGCTGTTTCAAAGAACCAAGCCTTGCGCCGCGTCCGGGTTCCCTTGTCCCTTGGATGAATCGGTGGCGACCCTCAAGCCCTGCAAGTATTTGAGGCATGAAAGCGGTCCTACGGGAACCACGTACTGGGATCTCGAAACGACGCCCATGCTCGCGAACGACGGCACGGCCCAGTATTTCGTCTCCTCCATTTCGCGCAGAACGGGCGACCTCACGCCGCTCACTTTGAAGGGGATCGTCAGTCGCTCCAAGAGCATTCAAAATCTGCTCAAGCAGATTTCGAAGATCACGACGCTCGAGCTTCCCGTGTTGCTTCTGGGCTCGCCCGGGGTGGGCAAGGGAGAGTTCGCACGCCTCATCCACGAAAATTCCCGGCGAGCCTCTCATGATTTCGTCACCATTGAGTGCGAAGGCTTGACGCCCGAGCGCCTGAGTCAAGAGCTTCAATACAATTCCACCGAAATGATGTCGCGCGGCGGCGGGACGCTCTACCTGTCCGACATTGCACTTCTTTCCAAGGAAATGCAGAGCACGCTTCTGAAAATCCTCAATACCGGGATGTGGACCATCAAGACGGACGACCACGAGGAAAAGGTCTATGCCGACTTGAGAGTGGTCTGCGGCTCGGAGTCCAGCTTGGCCGAGCTCGCCAACAATCCGAACCTACGCAAAGATTTTTTCCTTCGGTTCTCGGTCTGCCCCCTAGTCGTGCCCGGGCTTGACAAACGCAAGGAGGACATCCCCGAGCTGGTGGACATCATTCTTGAGGACATCAAGTCAAGGGGGATGAACATAGGAATCAGCTCCACCGCCATCGACTTTTTGCAGAAGAAGGTGAACTGGGAAGGACACGTCACGGAGCTGCAGACGTTGATTCTGCGCGCCGCCATCTTTTGCGAGTCGCTCAAGATCCGGGCTCAGGATCTGATGATCGAAGACACGCGGCCGGAGAGCGTCAATGACGAGGATGCCCGCCTGCGCGAACTCTTGAAAAGCTGGGAAGGCTCGAAGGCGGATCTCGCCACCCGCCTGGGGATCAGTCTGCGAACGCTGTACCGCCGCATCGAGCATTTGGAAAAGCCGGAGGATGAGGAGGGAACGGCAGAGCCATCCGGACCGACGGCTGCGTCGGCCTCCTTGTGACGATCGTTGGGAGCTCTGAACAGGAAGGTCCGTTGTGCTACGAGGTGGATTTGCGTGCAGTACACTGCACGCGAAATCGTGCTTAAGTTCCGTGTACCCTAAAAGCAAAGAAACCCTCACTAGCTGGATCGCAAAAGGTGCGAAATTGTTAAAAGTCACTCATCAACAGGGGCCTTTCTCTTGCACCGTGATGGGTGTATATGATATAATCATATACACCCATCAAAGGAGATCAAATGGCAGCTCGGAAGGAGTT
>ENA-ORSO01000935-ORSO01000935.1-human-gut-metagenome-genome-assembly--contig:-NODE-935-length-20703-cov-147.981742_pt1 | contig 20703 bp, 21 predicted proteins | sample MGYA00241902_ERZ509168 | MGnify/ENA primary metagenome ERZ509168 (study PRJEB26280, sample SAMEA2338806) | human gut metagenome | biome: human gut; feature: human-associated habitat; material: faeces... | reverse complement strand
GGGCAACATGCGCAAACTGGGCATAGCCCTTGTCCTGGTTTTCATCGCATGGCTGATATGCTCAAATATACTCCCTGCGGCAGTGTTTTATCTGGCAGGTAACACCCAGCAGACAGCCTTCACCTGCATGAATCTCATCAGTATGATAACAACGACATCGGCTTATATATACGCCTACTACATGATGTATCGGGCGATAAAAACTATAGGATGTATCGGGCAATAAAACCAAATAAATACAAATTCTCGGATATACAGATTACAGAAAGTGTTATCAGTTTTACAGAAAGAAATTTGCAATACGCTGCAAATTTCACTCAGAAACACAAGAAATTTGCAATGCACTGCAAATTTCCCCAAAAAACTTTCGTATATTTGCAGCGCATTTCATTTTTAGCAATCAAGATAGAATGCAAAATGAATAGCAAAGTGAATTAATAGAACATAAAGAGAATATGATAGAGCGTAAAGAATACAAGAATCTCCTGGAGAAATGGAGAGACAAGAAGGCCATCAAGGTATTCTGAGTTTTCAAGACATCAGGAACGGAGTTCAAATATCAATCCTCAAACAGTTTATGAAATTCAACGGCATCCATAAAATGATGCAAGCCGACTAAATCTTTTGCTGTCCAACAATCAATCTTGATTCCCTGATAATTGCCAATTTTAAATTTCGCCATAGTTCTCTACGTATTTCTGAAGCGTATCAAAAGATTTGTTGAATGACCCAAATACCGGTTCTATATCACTGCCCAAATCTTTGTAATCAAACATGTCAGAACTTTCACGCTGTTCTGCCAGATAGAAACGAGTAGTATTCAATACTCCCACTTTCTCAGATATATATCTGATGGCAGAAACCATATCGGGATTGTGACTCGTGATGAGTATCTTGGTTCCGAAAGTTTTATTGATACTTTATCATCATCCAGATAATTTGAGATATCATCCAGCGCATTAGAATATTTCTCTAATGATTTGATAACCATATCTCTGAAATCAGAGAAAAAGATCCCTGCGCAATTCCGACTGCAAAATTACAAAAAAACAGATTATAATATATTTCAAATACGTTAAAAAAATACGTAATCGTTTACGAAAACGTAACATTCACAAGATTAAAAACTTACAAAAAAGGGAATGACCGAAATTCAGCCATTCCCTATATTCTAAAATTCCACAATCTTTTCTGATTATTCCTCAATAATCCTCATTACAGTGCCACGCTATCTGAGGCATTATAATTCCACACTTTCCACGCGGAATTTAAGCAAGCCTGCAGGTACCTTCACCACTACTTCTTCGCCTGCCTTCTTACCCAAGAGAGCCTTGCCGATAGGAGATTTGATGGAGATTTTGCCATTATGAAGATCCGCCTCATGAGGATTGACAATGCTATAGGTCATACTGCAATTGGTGGAAAGATTGGTAATCCTTACCTTACTCAACAGTCCTACAGTATCACTCTTAAGACGGGACTTGTCGATGACACGGGCATTCTCCAAGACCTTCTGCTTGAAACTGATCCGACTCAACAGTTTACCCTGTTCACGCTTGGCAGCATGATATTCAAAGTTTTCACTGAGGTCACCCTTGTCACGAGCCTCAGCGATAGCATCACGCACGGCTGGCAACTCCACGTTCACCATGTGCTGAAGCTCGGCTACGAGTTCGTCATAGCCTTCTTGAGACATATATTCCATAATCTTCTAAACTTATATTTTTTCTATCGTTCTTATTGACTGATTATAATTCTGGGGTGCAAAGGTACGGGGAATAAATGGAAACACAAAGAAAAATTCCACAAATATTCGCATAAAAGACTTAAAAATAGGTAACTTTATTTGGTCAGCTTTGTTTTTATCCCTATTTTTGCACCCCATAATCATATTATCATCGTGCCATTATCTCTCGCTGATACATGGCAAATAAAACAAGCAGACAATCATGAATATCAAAGAGAATTATCAGAAATACGCAAACCAATATGCTTCGGAGTTGACTGCCCTGAAGCGCAAGAACACGGGATTTATCACAGGCGAACTGTTGGCTTTCGGAGGCATCCTAAGTTTCCTGATCTGCTATTTTGCATGCGATGGAGACACCCGTCATTTTCTGGTGGGAGCCGTTCTGTGCCTGGCAGTCTATTTCATTATCCGCCGCATCGACGACCGCCACAAAGAGAAGATAGAACAACTGGCTGCCCTGCTCAAGGTCTATCAGAATGAAATCAAGGCCTGGGAGGGTGACTTCTCTCCTTTTGAAACAGGCGGACAGTATCTGAACCCGCAGCATTCCTATGCCTTCGACCTCGATGTCTTCGGCAAGGATTCCCTCTTCAACCGCATCTGCCGCACCATCACTTCGGGCGGTTCTGACAGATTAGCTGCCAACCTCACCCGTGAAACTCCTCTCTCTCTGGAGGAAATTCGTAAAAGAGCAGAACTGCAGAAGGAAATCGCAGCCCCCGACTGGCGCATCAACTTTTTAGCACTTGGCGAAAGAAACTGCAAGAAGATAGATTCAGCAGCCGTGGCTGAGGCGATGCAGAAAGTTTCACAGATGGAAGTACCGAGATGGTTTGGTTCCCCGATTTCACTCGTCCTCGGTTGGCTGGCGATCATCGGCATCATCGGTTCTGTCGTCCTTTCTATCTGCTCCGTCATCTCCATCAACATCCCCCTGTGGTGGGTCATGCTGCAATACATGGTGGTATTCTTCATCTGCAAGCAGACTCTCGACAAGATAGACAGTAATGGTGGTAAGCTCCGCCATCAGCTCATCGCCTACTCGCAGATTCTCCGTCTCATCGCCCAGCGCGATTTCCAGAGCCAGTTGGGCAGGGAGATGCAGGAATCGCTCGCAGATGCATTGCCATCATTCGCCCAACTGGAAAAGATACTGAAGGGGTACGACCGACGGGGCAACTTCCTCGGTCTGTTCTTCACCGATGCCTTCATGCTCAGCGACTTCTTCCTGGTGCGCAGTTTTCTGAAATGGAAGAATACCTACATGGTGAAGATGGAGGAATGGATGAACGTGATCAGCGAGATGGATGCAATGGTTTCGATGGCCGACTTCCGATACAATCATCCCGAAGCCAACGAACCGGAACTGCAAGAATTGCCAGAAATCATCTTCGAGGGAAAGAACCTTTATCATCCTTTCCTCGGTGCCAAGGCGGTGAAGAACGATTTCACGGTCAAGGACGGCAACTACTATATCATCACGGGAGCCAACATGGCGGGCAAGAGTACCTTCCTCCGTTCATTGGGCGTGAATTATATCTTAGCGATGGCTGGAATGCCTGTCTTTGCCGACCATCTGAAGATTTCCCGCTTCAGAATGTTCTCCAGCATGAGAACCACAGACGACCTGACGCATGGCATCTCTTACTTCAATGCTGAACTGATCCGACTGGAAGAACTGTTGAAATTCTGCAAGGGAAGTGCAAGCGGTGAGAGAAGCGAGAGACTGAAAGTCCTCATTATTCTCGATGAAATCCTGAAGGGCACCAATTCGCTGGACAAGTTGAACGGTTCCAGAAAATTCCTCGAAGCCATCTCCAAGTTGCCTGTTAGCGGCATCATCGCCACCCACGACCTGGAACTCTCCAAGATGGAGAATGATCCGTCGGGCAAGTTCCACAACTTCTGTTTTGAGATAGACTTAGGCACGGATGTCACCTATACTTATAAGATACAGCGAGGCGTGGCAAGAAACCAGAATGCCACCTTCCTGCTAAATAAGATTCTGGAGAAAAACTCGGACGCAAGGTAGGCTCTGTAAAAACGGCAGGACAGATGAAAACCGAATACAGGGAAGTAATAAGTCTGCTCCACAATGGGTATTCCGTTCGAGATGTGGCGAAGCTGAGTGATAATGGTGTGAGTACGGTACAACGAGTGAGGCGATTACTAATAGTACAATCACCGCAATAAAATTATCGATTTTACGTTCTTTTCAAAGAAAGGATTTGTGCAATAGTGGCTTAAAGGCTAAAGGCACTACCTTTGCATGCAACAATAAACAATACATTTAAGGTCACAATTTGTGACCTCAAAAAAATAGAAATATGGCGAACAACATAAATAACAATAAACCAGTCGCAATTTGCGACCAGTCTAAAATGGATGTCACAAAATGCGATAACCATGAACTTGCAGGTAATATCGAACCTCTAATAAAAGTAATTAGAGGACAACAAGTTATGCTTGATAAAGATTTAGCCACCTTATATGGTATAGAGACAAAAGTCCTTAATCAAACCGTTAAGCGTAACATAGAGCGATTTCCCGACGATTTTCGTTTTGAATTGAGTAGGGAAGAATGTTTGAGGTCACAATTTGTGACCTCAAATGGCAGAGGCGGCAACCGCTATTCAACTTATGCTTTTACAGAACAAGGCGTGGCTATGCTTAGTAGTGTTCTCCGTTCAAAAACAGCCATTGAGGTCAACATACAAATCATGCGAGCTTTTGTTTCCATGCGCCACTTTATGGTGAATAATGCTTCTGTGTTCAGCCGCTTAGAAACAATAGAATATCACCAGTTGGAAATTTTACAGCACCAACAAGATACAGACAAACACTTAGAAGAATCCGACAAACGCATTGACGAGGTATTTCGCAGATTAGATGAGGGCAATGCCAAGCCGAAGCAGGGAGTGTTCTACAATGGCCAAATTTATGATGCTTATACTTTTGTGTCCGACTTGATTAAAAGTGCGAAGAAACGTATTATCCTTATCGACAACTATGTGGATGATACAGTATTGACATTACTTGACAAAAGAGAAAATGGAGTGTCTGCAGTCATCTATACACAACAGATAAGCCATCAGCTCCAACTCGACATAGACCGTCATAATGCTCAATATGCACCGATTGATGTTGAAACATTCCGATTATCGCATGACCGCTTCCTTTGTATAGACGATGATGTATATCATATTGGAGCATCCATCAAAGACTTGGGTAAAAAGTGGTTTGGTTTCTCTAAGATGGAGATACTTACACCAGATGAATTAGTGAAAAGAATCAATAGAGGATAAATACACCTTACTATATATGTATGGTTTTAAAAGATTCGCCTTGGCGAACTAATTGATATAACATAGAACACATTAATAAAGCCATAGATGACTGCAGAGGAAGGTTCCCATCCATTTCACAGAATAAACACGGCGCAGGCCTTGAAATCATTATTTTTAGGTATTGTACGAATCGGGGGTTATCAGTACCTTTGCACCCCGAAATATAAAAGATAATGAACAATAGAATGAACAAGCACTTTACATGGAAGAAATACCACCGCTGGTTCGGACTCGTACTGTCCGTATTCATGCTGGTATTCTGCGTTTCAGGCATTATCCTGAACCACCGCCAACTATTTGCAGACTGTGCTGTGAGCAGAAGTTTACTGCCTCCTGCCTATCATATCCGCAACTTCAACAATGGTATCATCAAAGGCTCTACCCCATCGCCTCTGGGCATCCTGGCGTATGGCTATGCAGGCGTATGGCTTACAGACAGCAAAATGCAAAACTGGGAAGATTTCAACAGAGGACTTCCAAAACAAATAGATGAGAGAAACATCCGCCATCTGGTCTGTACCAAAGATGGAAGAATCTGGTGCGCTGCCCTTCGGGACGTTTATTATTTCGAAGCTGACAAGGCGAAGAGGAATGATGTTCATGGGAGGAATGCCCTTGGAGGAAGATGGATCAAGTTCCCTCTCCCTGATCATCATGAAAGGATGGCAGACATCACACTTACTCCAGACAGCATGAATGTTATAGCCCTGACCCGTTCTGCCATTTACGAAATTACGACCCACAAAAAATCGGACAGTTTCGTAAAAATACAATCCGCACATTCTGAAAATAGTTTTTACACTAAAAGAAGCATCATAGCCCAACCAGATGGTTTTATTCCAACGGAATCATTATTCAAGACTGTCTGGACTTTGCACAGCGGAGCCTTCTTCGGACTTACGGGCAGACTGGTGGTAGATGCCATCGCCATCGTACTCATCATCCTATCGCTAACGGGTATCGTCCTCTTTATTTTACCCTATCGCATCCGCAGACAAAAACGTTTGTTAGTAAACGGACTTCAGGATAAGAAACTGAAGGAAAGCGAACTGAATCCTACAGAAATCAAGGAAAGGATGAAGGTGCTCGGCAAGCGGATGGTGTGGAATGCGAAATGGCACAACAAGATAGGTTATACCACCATCATTCTCACCCTCTGGCTGGCGATTACCGGTATGTGCCTGCGCCCACCATTGATGATTCCACTGGCTCTCAACAAGACTGAACAGAAGATAAAAGACGGCAATGTATGGCACGACAAGCTCCGTGCCATCCGATGGAATGAGGCTGAGAACAACTGGCTTGTATCTACCTCTGAGGGTTTTCTCTATGTAGATAAATTCTTCAGTCAGAAGCCACGACTGCTCGACAAGAACCAGACTCCAAAGGTGAGTCCGATGGGAGTAAACGTATTTGAAAGCGACGGCAAGGGCGGTTGGCTGATAGGATCGTTCAGCGGTTTGTTCCGCTGGTATCCGGAGCAGGAACTTATCCTGGACTACTCCACTGGGAAGCCTCATCATGACAATTCGATGATTCCGATTTCCAGTACACTGACCAGCGGTTTCTCCAAGGATTTCTTCGGTGGCAGAGCGGTAGTTTTCGATTACAGCAAGGGTGCAGACATTCCTGTTTCCACGCCAGAATTACTATCCCGCACTCCCCTTTCTCTCTGGAATGTAGCCCTCGAACTGCATGTGGGCAGATGCTATTCTCCCCTCTTAGGTCCGCTTTCCGACCTCTTCGTCTTTATCTCCGGACTGCTGATTTCCTTAGTGCTAATATCCGGATATATTATTTTACATCGAAGAAAGAAGAAGAAATCAAAAAACAAGGAATAATTTTACACAAGAACAAACATAAAAAGAGGGCGTGTCGTAAATCCATGACACACCCTCTTTTTATGTTTATTCATACTTTTTATGGAAGACCAGCAGGCAGACGGCTCCCATCAAAGCGATAGGTACACCAATAAGAGCAGGGAAATGATAACCCAATCCCATTGCCACAGGTATTCCTCCGAAGAAAGCACCAAGCGCATTTCCCAAATTGAATGCCGCCTGAATGCAGCAGCCTCCGAGCATCTCGCCACCCTCGCTATGCTTGACTATCAGGAACTGTTCTGGCGAACCGATTCCGAAAAGACAGGCACAGCAGATGAACATCATGGCTGCCGAAACCCATCCTATGTGGGAAAGGAAGAAAGTAGCAAGCAGGGCTGCAGCTGCCAAGAACTGGAGATAACAGGTAAAACGTCCTGGCTTAAACCTATCAGCAAGCAAGGCACTCACCTGATTGCCTACCACCATACCCAATCCTGCAAGAATCATCAGTGCAGAAATGCTGGCAGCACAGAACCCGCCGTTCCACTGCAATAAAGGCGAGATGTAACTGAACCAGCAGAGTATGCCGCCATTGCCTAAGAAAGTGGCTGCGATGATGAGCCAGGGAGCCAGATGGCGCATAAACTTGAACTGTGCTTTCATTCCCTTATTGGGCAATGCCTCTACATTAGGTACCCAGCGATAGATCATATACAAAGTGAGCAGTCCCAATATCACGGACATCAGGAAAGGAACTCGCCAGGACATCGTATGACTGAGAAATGTACCGAGCGGAACGCCCATCAGGTTGGCGAAAGGCATTCCGGCGCACATCATTGCCACAGCCTTGGTTTCCTTACCTTCCTTGGCCATTTTCACAGCCACGATCGTTGCCGTTCCGAAGTAAGCACCATGTGGCAACCCCTGGATAAAGCGGGCGCAGAGCAACAGCCAGTAGTTAGGGGCAACAGTGGCAATAATGGCTCCTATCACCACCAACGACGTAAGAAAAAGCAGGATATTCTTAGGGCGATACTTGTGCATCAGTATCAGGGAGAAGGCTCCTGCACAAACGCCCAGGGCATAAATGGAGATGAGATGACCCACTTGCGGGATGCTCACATTCATGTTGTGTGCCACATCTGTGAGAATTCCCTCGATAATAAATTCCGCCATTCCGAGGGTGAAAGTACCCAAGGCGAGTGCAAACAATCCTTTTTTCATTATTCTCTGTGTATTATCCTTTTATATCAAATCAATCTTATTTTTTCGGGGTGCAAAATTACAAAAAGAAAATGAAAAGCAGGGAGGAACGGATTGGATTTTTTATCAAAAATCACGCTAAAATCTGCCGAATAGCTTAAAATGAGCTATTTATGAGTTTTATGTTTCTTCATTTCAGTGTTATTGTCCACCATATTATATAAACACATGGCTGCATAGTAGGCATTTGGATGTTGTGGAAGCATCATGAATGGCAGGCGATTGTCCCATGCTTTTACTGGTGTTCCAAGAATCATACTCCAAGGGCGTTCATACAAATAGAACTCTTCTTCGAGAGCCTGACTTTCTACTATTTGCCCCGTCCTTTTGGTTTTAAACTTATGTGCAATAACTACCCATGTTCCTGACGCCCACATAAAACCATTTTTGTATGGGCACGGAGTGACGTGACGATATGCTTTAAGCAAGGCATAGACTCTATGCAATACCGTGAAGTTATTATTTACCTTTGAATCTTCGTTTTTCTGTTGCAAGCATGCCAAGACATCTTCCCAAGTGCTGTTCTTTATATAAAACAGCAACGTAGGCAAAAGCGGCTCTGTCAATTGGTTAACAAAGCCCTCACTCAATATTCGACCTGCATTCAAACGAACGATTTCATGAAATCTCCTTTTTGCTTTAGTTCCCAGCCTTGTTTTTCTGATGCACATTAAACTGAATGGAGGATGCTTCACTGCTTCTATCTTTTGCAACGGGTTGTTAGAACAATCAACGATTGTAAGCAACGGATTCTTTTTGAGGTTGATTCTTTGTAGCCTGTTCCCATGAACATCAAGCACTGAGAGATATTCTTGCCTGTTTAAAAGCAATTGTTTCAACATTTGATTTGGGCACAATAGATGCGTCAATCCCTTACAGCCGGAAACGTCTATTGAGCATATTGCCTTGTGAGAAACAATATGGAATCCCGTCAATACGTTCTCCTCGTCTGTTTTTATTGTAATACAGTAATAGCCTGGCGATTGATATGAATGTCTTACCTGTCCCCAGTCATCCACTTTCCATTTTACTGATTCAGTTTCACCATCACCCCATTCAATTGTGACTATTGCATTCATCATGACCTTCAACTGAAGAACCATGTCGTTACATTTTTGGCAAGTCGCAAGTGTCAGACAGTCAACTATGGTGTTGAGTTTCTTCTTCATCTGTCTAAAAGCAATCTCCAATCGAAGTGGAAACAAGTCTTTCGGCTTATCTCCCCTGTAGAAGCTGTACTTGCCATACTCGCTACAATCTATATTTTTACGATAGTAATCCATCGCCTCCAGGTAGTTATGCCTTTGCTCAGCCATCCTTCCCAACTGGTATTGGGCTCTGTTGCTACAGGATGACTCATCAGGTGCTTGAACCAAGGATGGCGCATCATGTCGGCAAACGTAGGATGTTTGCTAAAAGCATCTTCGCAAACAGCTTTCGAACATTCCGTGCACCCTTTCCCCATGACAAAATCTAAAAGAACATACTCCACGAGGCAGTTTTTTTGAATTTCTGCCATAGACTGGAGGTCGGACAGAATAGCCTTGGCTTCATTCTGTTCTTCTGCAAAGTTCAGCCTACGTATAGTATTATGGAGTTCATCTTCAAAGATGTCATCATCCGTACTATCAGCGTTTCTATTCCGCATATGGTGCAATATGCTATTAAATGTCGCAATTCCCATAAGTTGATTTATTTGCCTTTTAGAAAAATATCATGGATATGTTCCTTCATGTCATCTAAAATGGCATGATAATACTTCCACTTCTCGGCATCTGTGATGCCTCTATCTCCATCCTTGGTCGCTGTAGGATGATAGGTCTTGTAAGCAAGGCTGATGCCTTCAATATCAAGTTTTGCCACTGCGTCAATATCATTTCCTGCCAAAGGAATTGGCGAACCCTTTACGTTGAAGTTCTCTTGGATGTAGCTGTAATAGGTGTTTTGGCCAGGACCAGTCAGGAAGATAAGAACATCAGGCTTCAATATCTCTATCTCCTGAGGGATGACATGGAAGTATTCTATCTCCAAATCATGAATGCCAGAATCAACACCCTTGCGTCCACCTACAGACAACTTTGAAATGTTGTTCCAAAGGTATGCTACTTTCTTGTCGGAATACTGTTCGCCGAGAACGAAGTCTTTGATACCCGACATGATACCATTGAATCCCATGCTGAAGAACTTATTCTTAGCCAAGTGATTGTCAGAATCAGTAAGGAAATATTGCCCTTTATAATTGTCAGAATAGAAACGTTGGTATAGTTCTACGAAATCGTCCGACTGTATTTGAGTTCCATCATCCGATACAGGTATGGGCCAATTGAGGGCTTCTTGTCCGAATACCATAACTTTCAAGTCGGCATCAGTCCACCAACTCTCGTCAACATAACCTCCTTGGTTGTTATGTTCCAATGCTACACCCAGCATAAAAGGTGCTTGTACCTTGATGCCTTTAGCATCCAACTGTTGTTTCAGTTCATTCCACTTTGGCTCATATAAGTTAGCCAGTTGTTTTGTTAAATTGTTCATAATTAATATGTTTTATAATTAAACTTTTGGTTCGTACAAGTATAGAACCTCTACAATATTGTCTGTAGAGTTTTGGATAGACCACTGCAAACCAATATCTTCACCCATTTCGTCTAAATTTTCATTAAACGTTTTCATGTAAGAATCTGCAAATTCACAATTCAGTTCGAAGCATAGACCATAATATATAGCTTTTGCGTTAGAATCAATTGTGACTTTCTTCCCGATTTCAGTAGAGACAGCTCTCACAAGTGGATATGTAACGCTGTATTCTCTGAATTCTTGTATGGAGAAAGTTATCCTACTTGGATTCACCAAGTGATGATGTATAAAATTAAGAAGTATTCCTACAGATTCCACGTCTGTCATGATATAATTGTCCCATAGTTTCTGTAAATGCTTGTAATTGGCACATGGATGCAAATTTATCACAAAGCAAGTCTTGGGATGCTTCATTTTTGCAACTATTGCATTTATTTCATTGAGATAAGCTTCTGCGTCATCAGTCAGAATTACAACCCAATCTGTTCTTGAATCCATGGATTCCAACGGCATAGTCTTCCATTCTTTTGAACAGACATTGTTAGCTAATTTACCAAACTTAAAAATAACTTCTTGGTCTATTGCCATATTTTCTTGAACTAAATTGAAGAAGACATCTGATTCGAAAAAAGCGAACCTGAATTTATACACAAGTTCTTCTTCTGAAACACGTAGCTCCAGGGATTCGGAATCACCTCCCATTCTTTTGACAAGTTCTTTTACAGGCTTCAGGCTACCTTCCAATACAGTAAAATAGATATACCATTCTCCTTCTATACATGAGAAGTTGATATACGTGGTAATCCCATCGTAGCTAACTTGATATCCGTAATTGTCCACGTAGGGTATTCTGCCATCTAAGTTTGCTTTAATTTCCGAATTGATCTCATCGATGAATTTCTTTCGGCAAGAACGCTCGTATTCTTCCAAAATTTCATTTTTGGCATTACTGATATCTGATATGGCTTCTCTTAGTGTACAGCATAGGTCATCCAATGCAGAGCATTTAGCTCTGACAGACAGTCCTTCTAAGTTTTTGAGTTCTTTGTTAATATCAAATCTTTCCATAATCTATATTTTGTTAGTCGTTTTCATATAACTCCCACAAGTCACTTACCCAGCCTTTCATTGCCAGACGTAAAGATTGTGGTTTCATCACTTCAATCATTGCTCCAAAACTCAATAATTCCATGATGAAATCATAGGTAGGACGCAATGTCAGTTCGAAGTCTGCGTAGTCCTTACAGGTGAATATCTCTTTCTGGGTAGGATGTAGTGGCAGGGAACGAAGATAATGCTGATGTTGTCTATTTGCCCGAACCACAATGCGTTGCAATGGGATGGTCTCGTCTGTTACTATTCCATAGAATGAGGAAAAATAGGTGTTTGCATCAAAATTCTTGGGCATCGTGAAATGCTCTTGGGTTTCCTCAAAATTTTCCAAACGGTCAAGTCCATAGATACGCAGATTGTTATCAACGAGATTCTTCGCCAATAAATACCATCTTTTTTGGAACATCTTTAGGCAGTAAGGTTCTACAGAAAACGTATGAGAGGAGCCATGTATAAAACTCTTGTACGTCAACGTTACCACTTTATTACTCTTCATCGCCTCTATGATGTCTGTCAAGTAGTTACGGTTGGATGGTATTTCTTCAACAAGAATTCTGTCTTTCAACTGAGTGCTTTGCGACAGGGTATTTGCTGTAGAATATGTATCAAGTAGCCAACGGATGAGCCCACCTTTACTCAAACATTCTGGATTGGAGATGTAATACCGGTAACCGCCTTTTAACCGGCATTCAATGTTCACGCCGAGTATCATCAGAATGTTTCCTTTCCATCGGTCGAAGGTTTGCCGTGGCAAAGGCTCTCCATTGCTGATGTTCTCGTCATGTATCCACTTGTCGTTGAGTTCTTTCAGCGACAACCCTCTATCTCCTTTGTTATAGAGTGTTCTTACTATCCAAATATATTTCTCCAATGCAGTCATATTTTGAATCTTTTTATATGGAAAACGTTCTATACTCTTAAATATTGTTTGAAGTCATATCTTATTTATTTCGGCTGCAAAATTACGGCTAAGGTGTCTCAATTTATATGACATGTTTAATAAATGAGTGATTTCGAAGCAGATTTTCCAAATTAGGACAAGAATCTTGGAGAGTAACCCAAAAGGTTTTGAGTACTCAAAACATACCTTGCTGTGTCTTTATGGACACAATGTTTTGGGAAGAATGTATGACATCAATGCATATATGTTTACACATTTCTTTGTATGGATACTTCTTGATCAAAAATAAGCAAATTGTTGATGGAAGGAGAAATAAATATCCATTTTTTTCGCAATATCGATGGGTGACAGGGGTGACAGACCCCTCCACAAAAAAACTGAAAACTCGTGTCACAAGTGTCACCCAACAAACTGGCTCCAATAAAAGGCTCAGCAGAAAACGGTGACAGGTGACACTTTTATATACTCTTTTTTTTATGACTTACCGCGCGAAAATAGATAAAAGATTGATAATCAGAGGGAGACATCCAAATTGGAGGGTAGTGTCTCCAATGCATAAAAAAAAAGATGAAAAATGGGTGTCACCGTCACCTTTTGAAAATCTTGTAAAACTTTATACTTTTCAGAAATAACCTATTTGCAGGAACGAAATGACTTGTTTACGAGTCCTAAATGACTTGTTTACTGGTCCTAAATGACTTGTTTACTGGTCCTAAATGACTTGTTTACTGGTCCTAAATGACTTGATTGCAGGTCTTAAATGACTTGTTTACTGGTGCTAAATGACTTGTTTCCAAACACACTTCTTTGGGAGAAAAGCATCAAAAGGGATAGAAAAGCATCAAAAAGGATAGAAAAGCATCAAAAGGGATAAGTAACTCGGAAAATATGTGTAACTTTGCGCCATCAATCGAAGGATTGGAAATATTAACTTTCAAAACGAACCCAGAATGAAGAAAACGAAAAAGAACATTTTATCGGCTGAAATATGTCTTCTACTCCTCCTGTTATCCTGCCTCTCACTGAAGGCTCAAAATCCGGGGGAAACCGTTTCTGCTGCAACCATCAGGAAACTGGGCGAGGCGCATTTCTTCTCCGTTTCTCCTATACCTGACAAAATATTCCAGTTGATGCAGGGAAAGACATACAAGAAGAATTGTAGCGTGGCAAGAAGTGAACTGCGATATTTGAGATGCCTCCATGTGGATAAGGACGGCAGAAACATCGTGGGAGAGATGGTGGTAAACAGAACGATAGCAGCCGACGTGCTTGATATCCTCCGCAAACTCTATGATGCCAAATATCCGATAGAACGGATGCGGCTCATCGACTATTGGGATGCTGATGACGAACGGGCGATGCGGGATAACAACTCCTCCAGTTTCAATTTCCGATTCATCTCACATACCCACACCGTTTCAAAGCACGGCAGGGGACTTGCCATCGACATCAACACGCTCTACAATCCTTACCACAAACGACTCAAAAACGGCAAGGAAGTGGTAGAACCTGCTACAGCCCGTTCCTATCTCGACCGCAGCAAGAAACATGTATACATGATTCGGAAAGGCGACCTCTGCTACCGCCTCTTCAAGCAAAAAGGATTCAGATGGGGTGGCGACTGGAAATACAGCAAGGATTACCAGCACTTTGAGAAATAAAGAAATGGGGAAAGAGGAAGCGGAAGAAAGAAGCCTCAACAAATGAAAAAGCAGAAGGGGAAAATAGGAAAAAGAAAAAGACTATGTATCAGTTGGTGCAAGTCTCAACTTCAACATAGTCTTTCTTTCAAATCTATTATCCTATCATTGATAATCCAATACTTTCTTACAAGTAAGCAGGGACCCACTTAGTTGTACCATATTGAATTATATTCTCTGCGCTCATCGTCCTCATTATAGACGTTCTCAAACTCAAGGTTGTTGGCCTCGAATGCTTCTAATGTTCGTTTCATAATCGGCCCTCCCATTTCATTAAGTTAATAATCTGTTCTACGTTTGCAAATTTACGAAAAAAACAAGCAAGTTATGTCAAGGATTCCGAATACTTTTGTAACTTTGCAGAAAAAAACAAAAATCAGCTACATGATACGACTCAACTCACTACATATCAGCCGATTGAAGTGGCGCCACTGGGTATTGCTGGTGTTGCTCAGCCTCATCACCCTTACGAAGTTGATTCCTTTATGGGGATTCATCTACACCACCCGTATCTATCCGATAATCGGCTCTCTTCTCTCTCCCATCTCCGGACTTTTCCCTTTTGCCGTTGGCGATATTTTCATCGCTCTCAGCATAGTCTGGGTCTTTTTTTATCCCATCTACGAAATAAAATGGAGGAAACAACTGGCCAAGCGGTTCTTTTTTCTTGCAGCAAAGAGAGGCTGCTATCCCAAGAAGAAGGTAGTTTTCGGAAGAGTAGCCGAATATCTGCTGTGGGTATATGCCTGGTTTTATATAGCCTGGGGACTGAACTACTCGCAGCCGAATATCTACTGCAGAACGGGCATGAAGCCTGTGGAAGTATCTGAAGCCAAATTTCGGGAGTTCGCCTACAGATATGCTGACAGCATCAACAGTTTAAGTGAAGAGCGAAGAGTGAAGAGTGAAGAAACAGCGTTCGACGACCAAAGGGAAAGTCAATTCAATGGTATAGTGGATGATGGATTGAAGAATCGGGTGCGGGATGCAGTTCTGAAAGGTTACAACGAAATCGGAGCCAAGGAAGGAATCAATGCTCCCTTCAACCAGCATCCTCATGCCAAGACCATGCTCTTCACTCCACTGAGTTCGATGTCGGGCGTAACGGGCAGCATGGGGCCATTCTTCTGCGAGTTCACCCTCAATGGCGATATCCGTCCGCACGACTATCCTGCCATCTATGCCCACGAGTTTGCCCACTTACTCGGTATTGCCAATGAAGGCGAGGCAAACTTCTACAGTTACATCGTATGCACAGCCTCATCCGACAAAGCAGTGAAGTTCAGCGGATATTACCACATTTTCTTCCACGTACTGCGCAATGTCTTCGATATTTTAGGCGAGAAAGAAGGAGAGAAATTCCTGAAATACATCCGACCAGAAATCATCCAGTTGGCAAAAAGTGACCGCAACTACTGGCTCAGCAAGCGATGCAAGGTGCTCGATGCAGCCCAGGACTTCATCTTCGATCTTTACCTGCGGGGCAATCATGTGGCGGAAGGAAGAAAGAGTTACTCGGGAGTCGTAGGACTGATACTGGCATGGGAAAGCCGTCATGCGAAACGACCATTCGACGGATGATGCCATTGTCATTTATACTCATATTCGTTTATTTTCTTGAACGTTACGATTATTTGACCTTCTGAAAAGGGAAAAGTAAAAAAGAGGATACACTTTTTTTTTCAAAAATTCCGCTAATTTATACAGAATAGCTTAAAATGAGCATTTTATGAGTCTCTCGCCTCAATAGAGGTAATGGTTTGGCAATAGTTCTAATTTCTGCATTATGCATAAGTTTGCTTGTCAAACAACTCTTTATTTCTCGCTGCAAAGATACAATTAAATTTTGATTTTCCTCTGACTGATATGCTAAATAATAATAAAAGTGTAATAAAAATAATCTGATTTCAAAAATATTCCATTATCTTTGCGCTGAACGCAATAATAAAGATAAACGATGAAAGATATAAATCGCATAAAAGTCGTGTTGGTAGAGAAGAAGCGGACAAGCAAATGGTTGTCCGAGCAATTAGGAAAAGATCCTGCAACAATCTCAAAATGGTGCACCAATACCTCACAACCAGATTTAGTAACATTGACCAAGGTAGCTGCTCTACTGGATGTTGATGTTCGTCAGCTTATCAATAAAACAAAAGGTATAAATACTGATGATTGAAAAATCATTAGTTCAAAAAAGGATTAATAATGAATACAAAAGCAAAACCATTCATCAAATGGGTTGGTGGAAAAGGACAGCTCATAGAACAACTGGAAGCAAAACTCCCAGCTGACTTTGATAATTGGGATAGTGCGACATACATAGAGCCATTCGTTGGCGGTGGTGCTATGTTGTTCTACATGCTGCAACAGCATCCAAATATCAAACGTGCCGTAATCAATGACATCAACAGTGACTTGATTACGTGTTACCGAACTGTTCGGGACAATGTGGAAGAGTTGATTCCTGCATTGCAGGATATTCAAGCCCAATATTACGCTTTGCAAAATATGGACGCAAAACGTGAGATGTTTATGGCTGTACGCCAACGCTACAATGAGAAAAATCTTGACACAATAGAAAATACAGCAAAGTTTTTCTTCCTAAATCGTACTTGCTTCAATGGGTTGTATCGTGTTAACAAGAAAGGTTTGTTCAATGTTCCTTGCGGAAAGTATATGCAGCCACAGATTTGTGATGAAGAAACACTTAGGGCTGATAGTGAATTATTGAAGCGAGTGGAAATCTTGGAAGGTGATTTTGAAAATACCTTACTTTGTGCTAATGGCAAAACATTATTCTATTTTGATCCTCCTTACCGTCCGCTTAGTGACACTTCAAGTTTTAATGACTATACTAAAGAAGCGTTCAATGATGATTCACAAGTTAGACTGAAAGAGTTCTGTGACAAAGTGGTAGCTGAGGGACATAGCTTTATGTTGAGCAATTCTGACTGCAAAGGAAAAAATGAAGCAGATAATTTCTTCGATGTGCTATATGCTGATTACTATATTGATAGAGTTATGGCTTCTCGTAATGTGAATGCAAACGGAGCGAAACGAGGAAAGATTTCCGAACTGTTAGTCCATAGTTATCGCAACACGAAAGATTGGCAATTGAACGACATTAACAACCACAAGTCACAACGTGTGGCTATAAAACAAAAGGCTTATGCTTAAAGATTTCGATAAGTTCATGTCTCAACTAAAAGAGACAAACCAAACGTTGGACTTCTTCTGTGACTTTGAAAAAATCTCACAGAACGTGGAGGATATAAAGTTAAGCCTGTGTATGCTCAATAGTCTCATTGGGGCATCCGACTTACGTAAAAGTGTCGAAACAATATGGAACAGGGACGAGAAAGCCTTTTCCGTTATGGACATATTGGTAGCAGTTCGTACTCGTGACAAGAAAAAGATACTTGATTCTGTAGGAAACTGCGTTCCTTTGGAAAGCATGTTCACTTCTGTTGATTCTGTTATGACATTCTTGGCAGAAACAGGACTTGGTGATGTTCTTCAAAATCAGAATGTCAAGAATCTTGTGGATTATGTCTTTGGCATTGAAACAGGATTGGACACGAATGCAAGAAAGAATAGAAGCGGACACGTTATGGAAAATACGGTAGCCAATATTCTTGCTAATGCTGGCGTTCCTTTCAGACAAGAAGTGTATTCGAGAGAATGGACTGCAATTACCGAAGTGTTGGGAGACGACGAAAAGCGTTTTGACTTCGTTATTGAGACCTCATCAAAAGTATATCTGATTGAAGTCAACTTTTATAGTGGTGGTGGTTCAAAACTGAATGAGGTTGCGCGCTCGTACTCAGATATTGCACCGAAGATAAACTCCGTTGAGGGTTTTGAGTTCGTTTGGATTACAGATGGCATAGGCTGGAAGTCTGCAAAAAATAAATTGCAAGAGGCATACGGAATTATTCCAAGTGTGTACAATCTCTCATCTGTTCAAGATTTTATAAATAACATAAGATAGCTATGATACAAAAGGAAAAATTCTCAGTATTCTTTGATAATATAACAGAAATAAAAATAGGTCTTGATTATTATACAGACTTCAAAAAAGTCATAAACAATGTCAATACCATATCCTTGCGACTTACCCAATTGAACTATTTGGTAGGGCAAAAAGATATGCGTAAGGCTGTAGAAGAAGTTTGGGAAGAGAACCCTAAAGCTTTCTCTGTTATGGGAATACTTGTTGCAGTCAGAAAAAAACAAAATAAAAAAGCATGGGGACGTGACGGAAGTGAGCGTCTCGTATATAACTATTTTGATAGTGTTGACCATATCATGGAGTTTATTGAAGACTCTGGATTGCTTACAGTTCTACAAGACAAACACATTAAAAATCTTGTTGACTATGTTTTTGGTGTAGAAACAGGTCTTGATACTCATGGACGGAAAAATCGTATCGGAGAAATCATGGCCTCCAAAATCGCCCAGCAATTTGATGAGGCAAATATATCTTATGAGCGTGAAGTTCAATCAAAGAAATTTCCTGCTATAAAATCAGTATTAGGAAAGGATTCTAAAAGATTTGATTTTGTTATTTCATGCCCAAGCAAAAAATATTTGGTCGAAGTAAACTATTATGGAACGCAAGGTTCAAAAGTTACGGAAATTCCACGCTCGTACATGGATGTTGCCAAGAAAATAAATTCTGTCGAAGGGTTTGAGTTCGTTTGGATTACAGATGGAATTGGATGGAAAAAAGCTAAAGAACAACTGAACGAGGCTTATGATGAAATTCCGAATGTGTATAATCTAAACACGTTGCAAGATTTTATAAATAAGATTCTTCAAGACACCAAGAACTAAGATTATATGGAATTTTCAAATGGTACAATCATACTATAAATCATCCAACAACGACTTCATCCTTGCCCATGGAGATTGTTTCAAACTTCTCAAAGAGTTTGACTTTAAATTCGACATGATTTTTGCCGACCCTCCTTACTTTCTCTCTAACGGTGGAATATCGTTGCAGAACGGTAAGGTCGTGTGCGTTGATAAAGGGGATTGGGACAAAGGTAAATCGCAAGTGGACATGATGTCGTTCAATATGGAATGGTTGCGTTTGTGCCGTGACAAGTTGAAAGACAACGGTACGATATGGATAAGTGGCACTTATCACAATATCTTTTCTGTGGCAAATTGTCTTACAGAGCTTGGCTACAAGATTCTGAATGTAATCATATGGGAGAAGACAAACCCACCTGTCAACATCTCATGTAGGTATTTCAAATATTCTACCGAATTCGTCATTTGGGCAAGGAAGATGCAGAAAGTACCTCACAAGTTCAACTACGAGTTAATGAAAGAACTGAATGACGGAAAGCAAATGACTGATGTATGGCGAATGCCAGCAATCGGTCGTTGGGAAAAGACTTGTGGCAAACATCCAACACAAAAACCTTTGCGTTTGCTCGTCCGAACGATTCTTGCATCAACCAACCAAGGTGATTGGATTCTTGACCCATTTAGTGGAAGTTCAACGACTGGAATTGCTGCTAATCTTTGTGGACGAAGATTTGCGGGGCTTGAACAGGAAGAGGAGTTTTGTAAGCTGAGCAAGGCAAGGCGTGAGGAAATGGATAATCTTGCAAGTTTTGACAACTTGATAAGTCATATTGAAGATTTGAAAAAATTGCAAGACTACTCAATGGTGAATGAATCTATAAGTGGATATATACAAACTCCATTTTAAATAAAGAATAAGGATAAAATAATAAGAAAAGGTATGGCAACAAACTTAGAAGATTACAAGATACATTTACACTATCTTCTCAGCAAAGAAGGTATACATGTCATGGATGCAAAAGTTCATAATGAATGTGAACGACATTTCTTGCGTGCATTGGATGCTATAAAGCAATACACAGGTGACTTTCAGATTGAAGTTTCTGTACCCAATGAAGGAGGCTACATTGATGAATTTCTTATAAAGATAGCAGATTCTTCTTTAGTAGATTTAATAAGAGATTTTGTAGTAGCTTTCATTACTTATTATTTTACGAAGAAAACAAATGTCAGAGATGATATTCTTAAAGGTTTAGACATTGTAGAAAAGATCAAAAATGGTAATTTCTGTAAAGAAGAAGCATTGGCATTAGTCGCACATGATAAAAAACTTAAGAAAATAATAAGTGAGCCCACTTTAAAAGGGGCATATTTTGAATCCAGTCTGACCAGTGTGGTCATTCTGAGTGAAACA
>ENA-ORSO01000928-ORSO01000928.1-human-gut-metagenome-genome-assembly--contig:-NODE-928-length-20991-cov-171.533579_pt1 | contig 20991 bp, 13 predicted proteins | sample MGYA00241902_ERZ509168 | MGnify/ENA primary metagenome ERZ509168 (study PRJEB26280, sample SAMEA2338806) | human gut metagenome | biome: human gut; feature: human-associated habitat; material: faeces... | reverse complement strand
GCGTAGTGTTCGGGCGTGGAGTCTGAATCCAACCCTGTGGCACATCATGGTTGCCAAGTTCTGAGAGGACGGCATTATATCCAACACCCGTGTTCTCTGGATCACCGTACGCACCCTTTTCTGTCGGTACACCTGGTGCAATGCCCTGCTGCTTATAGTATGCCTCTTTCTGCTTCTGAATCTGATTCATGCGTTCAGCATAGTCCTGCTGACCAGCTTTACGTATGAGCCGTTGCGTCCGTAAACGTTGTTAAACAGGCCTGTACCGATACGGCTGGCGATACGTTTGTCACCAATGAAGTAATGCTTTGTAAAGCGGTTCTTGTTGATGCTGATTATTGAGGCAGGATAAAGCGTGAAGTTATCCGTATCGTGGAACGTAATACCTTGCGGAGCACCATTGATATACACACCCTCCATCGTACCGTAACTCTTCATGATACGTTCACCGGCAGCGTTGTAGGTGTAACGTGAGGTCTTGCCATTATCGCTTAAGACCATCAGGCGGTTATCCTCATCCCAGTACATCTCACGGGTAGTGTTCGTAGAGTCGTTCGTTACCAGAGTTGGATTACCGTTGGCATCATAGGTGTAATGGTCGTGACCAATCTGCGTTGGAGCCGTCGGATGGTTGCTGTCCTCGTATTTATAAGCGAAGTTATAACTCTTGGCTGTGTTCGTAGAGTCTACCTTCTGGATCTTCGTCAGCGGCTCGCTCATCCTGCCGAAGGTCATTGCCATGTCGTAACTGGCGTTCTTCGCCTTGCCTGTAGCATGAATCAGTCGGTTTAACGCCTCATAGATATAAATGCGTATTGGTCTTTCTCCAAGAGTAGTTTCTTTACCTTGTACTTGACTTTGGTTATTCTTCATTTTTTAGTTTCCCTGTGGAATCTGTCTGATAATATTTGACACCATACACTCTTCCCATTCCCATGTGCAAGACTCTATATCGAGTGTCGGGTGCCAATACGGCACGCTTTGGATTATTTACAACCGTATCAATGTTAGGAAAGCATGCCTCCACTTGATATTTCGAAGAAATATTATTTAGATCAAGTGTGTCTATTCCTTTCTCTTTCTTTTTTTCTTTTAACTCTATATCATAGGAATAAAATAATTCTTTTTCGCCATCAGGCTCAATATAGAAACTTAACATATCATACACGTAGAAAGTCTGTTTCTCTTCGTCAAACGTGAAATCATGATTGTCGCATGCACAAAGTGTAAACACTATTGTTACCAATATTATTCTATTTTTTATTGCTTGTCTGTTTTTTGAATTCATTCCACCATTTATTAATTTGTTCGATTTTGTCTTTCTCCTTCAGTTTGTCATTCTTAAACAAATTCTCGACAGATGCTTTGAAGTGTGTCTTAACGAAGCCGCGGAAAGCGTTATATGTTTTAGTCCCTTGCTCAACCTCTATTTCGCGAAGAGCATCGTCGTGGTTGCCAGCCTTAATATAACCTGCTATTGTTTTAAGCAAATATTTTGTCAGACCCTTATCGCGCGCAATCTGCTTAGTGTGTCTCACCTCGTGCGAGAATTGGCGGAACCAGAGGTCATAATCCTGCCCACCTTTGCTATTATCAAGATAATATGGCGACACAAGGATTCGTGCATTATTGGGAGAGCCGCCAATTGTAATGCAATTGCCTTCGGGTTGAGAAATGAATTCTTCAAGCCTTGCATTCTTCACATACGTAATGGGAACGTTCGCTACCAAAGACAATAAGTGAGCGGCTGATTCCGTAAAGGTATAGTATGTTACTTCATGGGGTATCCCCATTAACGTATTGGCGGAGCCTACTGCTTGGTACAGAACAACGGTTTCGACATGTTTTACAACAATGCCCTTAGGGAACATTCCCATAACATCGATATTCGCAATTGGACTCCCGTTACAATATGTATACGAACTTACCGACACATACTTTTCTGTTAAATTATCCACCCCATACCACAAACTTATGATTGGGTCCATGTATCTTGCACCATAATAGAACAAGCCTGTTTCCTCATCAAACTGTTTGCCATTGAACTTGTACGGTAGGTCTTCGGATGAAGAATGCTCATCAACTAATAGTTCACCGTACGGTAGGTAAGCATCATATTGCGTGATGTTGGCTTTATCATCTGTGATGTAAGACGTACTACCGAGGTGGTCACTGTGATAGAAGAAAGTTTCCTCTTTCGTAGTGTCATTAGTCTATGTAACCATATATATACTGTGCGTACTGTCTTTGTCACCTCAAATTTACGTCCAAAATAATACACTTTACTATCATCAAGAGAATCTCTAAGGAAGTTTTTTCACCATTAACAATAATCGTATATTAATAACTTCATGAAGAGTACCATGAGAACCATTAATAATAAATATAAAATATGTTTTATAAAAAAACTTTTAGTGACGACACCTTTATATATTTCTTTCTTAGATAATGACATAAAAATCAAATTTATAAAAAAAAACATAAGAATTTCGACAATTAATATGGGGGCAGAAGCAAATATTAACCTCTGCATGAAAACTGACCATGGATGCTCTTTATATGCTAGAAAACTAGAATACTCATCCAATGTAAATAATGCTAAAAAGCCAACAATAGGTAACTCTATTAAGAGTAAAACTATATTCTTCCATTTATCGTTTTTTGGTACCATCTGGATTGCTTAATATGATTCCATTTACACTATAGAAATTTGTCCTCTTTGTATTTTCTTGATTATACCACGAGGATACTTTTCCATTAATTTCTCCTATATTATTTTGTAGTGTCACTTTCTCAAGATCTTCAGCAGCACTAAATATGCCTTTATCCTTTGTCGTTCCATGCACAGTTTTCCAAGTTAAGTTTCCTTTTTTTATCTCACCAACTTTATCTACGTTTTTTATAGTTTTATTTCCTGTCACCCAATCACCTTCATAAGATAATTGAAGAGTGTAAGGAGCCTTAGGTGTAGAGAATTCATCACCTTCGTCCGAGGAAAGATGTAAAATTGTAGTAACTTTATAACCTGCATCTAATAAATATTGAGCTACACCAGCACCATAAGCGGAACCTTCGGAATGAGTTACCATATTAAAACTTTCACCTTTTCTCATCCCAGAAGTAAGCTTTTGAATATTGTCTTTTGCAAACTTATACCCTGCAACATACCGATCCCCTCCACTCATATCTCCGCCCCACATTGAAGAACCATCTATATAATTAGAAGAGTTAATCTGCGAATAATCTTTAAAGAAAGATCTAGCTGCATCTGCAAATCCATTTCCCCAATATTTTTCTCCAGCAGAACTACTACCTATAATGCTACCTATGCTACCATTCCAATAACCATTTACAAATAAAATCTTTTTCCCATCTGAATCAATCAATCTAATAGGATTAGCACTACAATAGACATAGGCCCCTATAGATTTATACTTCTCCGCCAACGGATCCACCCCATACCACAGACTCGTGACTGGGTTCATATACCTTGCACCGTAATAGTACAAGCCTGTTTCCTCATCAAACTGTTTGCCGTTGAACTTATATGGTAAGTCTTCACTCGATGAGTGTTCGTCTACGAGGAGTTCACCATATGGAAGATATGCATCATACTGGGTGATATTGGCTTTATCATCTGTGATGTAAGACGTACTGCCGAGGTGGTCACTATGATAGAAGAAGGTCTCTTCTTTCGTAGTATCATTTGGGATATAGCCGTAACCAGCCTGAGGGTCATCAGGGTTGGTTGGGTCGTTCCAGCTTATAGGTGGACCGGGGTTGGTGCCAGGTATCGTGTTAGGGCGTGGAGTCTGAATCCAACCCTGTGGCACATCATGGTTGCCGAGTTCTGTGAGGACGGCATTATAGCCAACACCCGTGTTCTCTGGATCGCCGTACGCACCCTTTTCTGTCGGTACACCTGGTGCAATACCCTGCTGCTTATAGTATGCCTCCTTCTGCTTCTGAATCTGATTCATACGTTCAGCATAGTCCTGCTGACCAGCGGTGACGTATGAGCCGTTACGTCCATAGACGTTGTTAAACAATCCTGTACCGATACGGCTGGCGATTCGTTTGTCACCAAGGAAGTAATGCTTTGTAAAGCGATTCTTGTTAATGCTGATTATTGAGGCAGGATAAAGCGTGAAGTTGTCCGTCTCGTGGAAGGTAATACCTTGTGGCGCACCATTGATATACACACCCTCCATCGTACCGTAACTCTTCATGATACGTTCGCCGGCAGCATTATAAGTGTAACGACTTGTCTTGCCATTGTCAGAGAGAACCATCAACCGATTATCCTCATCCCAGTACATCTCTCGGGTAGTATTCGCTGAATCGTTCGTTACCAGTGTTGGATTACCGTTGGCATCGTAGGTGTAATACTCATGACCAATCTGTGTTGGAGCGGTGGGGTGGTTGCTGTCCTCATACTTATAAGCAAAGTTATAAGACTTAGCTGTTGTTGTTGAGTCCACCTTCTGTACCTTCGTCAGCGGTTCACTCATCCGTCCGAACGACATCACCATATCGTAACATGCACTTTTTGCCTTACCGCTTGCATGAATAAGGCGGTTCAGTTCGTCATACTCATACGTATGCGAACTCTTTCCGCCCAGCTTCGCCTTGTTGAGTTTTGTCAGCGATGTTGGGTTGGCGGCATTCGTAATACCAAGGATATTATCCACAGCATCATACTGGTACCTGTTCTCCATGACAGTCTGACCGTCCGCTGTAAGGTTCATCACCTGCAGACGTTCACGCTGCTTATCGTAGGTATAGGTAGTCTCCGTTCCATTACCGAGTTTCGTATAGACCGTATGACCCTCCTTGTCGTAACCTATTCTATCAACAATAACGCTCTGACATCCCTGTTTATTGCTCGTCATGCTCTCTACCTGTCCAGCCGCATTGTAGTGATAAGTCACCACTTCACCATCAGGATAAGTCATCGTCTGCACACGGTTCCAGCTATCATAGGTGGCACCATAGACATAAGTCCTGATATCCGCCACACTCGCCATGACTGTACGGACAGTCTTCGTCACCTCACCCTGTCTGCCATAGTAATAGGCTTCACCGCCACTCGCATCCTCAACAAGGGCAAGACGACCGGCACGGTTATACTTATCACCAGCCTTACCATAGGTATAAGTAACACGGTTGAAGAGATTTTCAGGATAAAGCACCTCATGCAGCCGCTCGAAGTCGTAGGTGTAAGAGATGTAACCCTTGTCAGATATCGACTTTCTAAGCTCTGCCGTGAGCTTCGTCAGGAGGTTACCTGCCGCATCATAGGTCATGTCCGTCTCACCTGCATCAGGATGATTCACCATCAGTTTGCGACCAAGTAGGTCATAGGCATACTTCGTCTCCTTGCCGTTAGGATGCTGAACCGTCATCACCTGTCCGACAGGGTCATAGCTGTACTTCACCGTGATATCCTCACCACGGGCATGCTGCACCGTCTCCCGATTGCGTCCCTTGGCATCCGTATAGCTCTCCGCATGTCGTCCCAGTGCATCCGTGACTGTTGTCTGGAGCATCGGTTCACCGTCATGACTGCCGATAGAGTAAGCCGTACGTGTAACACTTCCGTCAGCAAGCGTAACACTCGTGGTACGGTCGTGTGCATCATACTCTGTCTTTGCCTGCAGATCACCTGTAGCATGGTTGTAAGTGCCGATGTTACCATAGCTTTCCGTCATTGGGTAATAAGCTGTAATGTTACGTCCGAAGGCATCGATGACAGCCCTTCCACTGACGATGGAGACCTTTTGATTGCTTCCACCAGACCACACCACACCTGTCTGTTTCGTCTGGACAGCACGCATCAGTGAGTCGGCGAATGTATAGGTGTCAATGTTTCCGTCCTTAGAATAATGGATGGTATGTGCCTTACGTTCTGCAGGGAAGTACTCAAAGCGGATAGTAAACGGCTGACCGCTCTCTATCTCATACGGAGCACGGATAGTTATCTGTCTGCCCAGTGCATCGTAAGTGTATTCCATCTTCTGCCCGTTGAGGTCAGTCGTTACAGACGGAGCATTCCAAAGACCATCATAAGCCGTGCTGGAGCTATAGCCGTATGCATCCTTGACACTTGTCACAAGACTATGATAGAGGTCATCATAGGTATAGGCATAGAACATACGCTGATGGTTATAGTTCTCCGGCTTCGTCATGCGTGTGATGTTGCCATAGCCATCGTAAGTCATGTTATAGACAGACGGCTTGTCTCCGTTATGGAGCATGATCTCCGTTATCTCACCGTTGCCGTCCACCTTCGTTGAGCGTTCACGGTACGTCTTACCGCCACTGCTGACAGTGATATGGCTCGGAACACCAACGATATACTTATCGGCTATCTTATGATAGTTGATATCTGCCTCTAAGCTATAGCCCGTTGTCGTCTCCTTATATCCCTGCAGGTTACCATAGTCATCGTAAGTATTGCTGACAGCAACCGCCAGACTGTCCCCACTATTTACATCAAAGTTACTCTGAACAAGCGTCTTTAGGGCAGGGAAGACAACAGCATCTGTCGTATTATTACCAACGGCGAGTGTCTTCAGGTCATAGTCATATAGAGATCCTTGCAGTTTCTTTCCATCAGCGGTATAGAGATACTCACTCGTAACAAGCCCATGAGCATAGTAATCCCAGTTCTTGCCATAGCTCTGTACGGAGTAACGGTAGAGTCTGTCACCATTCTCAGTGTCTATCTGATTGGTACGTACCTGCTTGAAACCATAGAAGTCACGCTCACGACGGTCACGATAGCCACCGCTATATTCAAAAGTATTCCTGCTTCGTACTGCTCCGTTCTCCTTGTATCCACCTGTCGTCTCAACAGATGACATCACCCAGCGACGTCCCGGCAAGTCGTAACTTGGAGTTGTCTGCTCATAGTTGATATTAATATGTCCGCCGAAAGGAAGTGTCACAGAGCGCAGCATGTTTGTTCTGCCCGTAAGGTTACGGTGGACAATAAGCTGCTTTGCCTCGTCAGATATGATAAGGTCGGGACGTCCGTCACCATCAATATCTCTCAAGGCTGCGCTTGTAAAACTAACGCCACTTGACCAAGATTTGGTAACCTTAGTTGTAAACCTTAGTTTTAAAAACAGAATATGTATTGGAATGGAAACAGCAAAATTACCATATTGAGAAACGGACGTTGCCAATGACTCATTGAAACAACCTTGTTGTTCTTCGGAATAAGGAATAAAACCAGAACCCGTATTCAACATTATAGTGAACTTTCCACCACTACGAGTTACCATATCAGGTAAGCCATCGCCATTAACATCTATAAAAGATACATTATATTTTGTTGTCGTCTTTGTTCCGTTGACACCGAAAGAAATATCAGCATTACCAAGTACCCCAATAGATGTACCAAGTCCTGCACCCCATGTGCTATTTTCAGAAGACTCCAATGATGTAACACCGCTACTCTCCTCATTTGTAAAGTTATATCCAAGACCAAACTTCACCTTGTCGCCCAAGAGCATATCAGGTAATCCGTCGCCATTGAGGTCAGTCCAATCACTTTCTGTATGAGAGGTACCAGAAGTAAAGTCCCCGCTGGCGCTCACTGACACACTGGAGATGGCATTACCATTGGATGAATTCTTCGTATCACTACCGCCTGGTGTTTCATCGTCTTGTGGTTTAGGATTGATACTGATAGCTAAAGCGTTCTTTGCCGAAGCTTGTTTTGATAGACTTCCATTTGCTCCGACAGTAGAAGAGCTTGCTTTGAATCTTGGTCGACTGACATTTAATTTCATGCGATCTTCACCAAGTGTACCCGTTGCTTTTGTGTATTGAGTAACAATACTGCCATCCACTTCCTCTAACCAATCAGGGTAACCATTACCATTGATATCCATTAGAGCTACCTTGCTATAAGAAGTCTGTGTACTCTTACTGCCACTGAGTCCTGCATAGGAGATTCCACCGCTTACACCATAGCCATTACTCTTTGACTCACTCATGAGCACAGGGGCAGACAATTCACCTGCATTCTTAGCATAATAGACACTGTCTATTATGATAGCATCCTCGCCGATACGAGAACTACAGATTGTATCTAAAGAGATAAAGACATGCTCAGATCCACCAACATACATCCTCTTGTTTGCATCATATCCCATAACAAAGAAGCGCTGTTCGTTGACAGGAGTAAGACTCTTTGCAAGTTGATTGCCATCATGTGTAGATTTATAATGCTCGGCTATATCCTTATATTTATCCCTGTCAATGGTCAGTGCTGATACTTCTATTGGCTGGGTAGCATAGGCTTTATTGCCATTATAGGCGAATTGTCCCCATCCTCGATAGAGCCTTCCATAATCAACAGAGTTATACCCAGAGAAAACACAAGCCTCTAACGTATCCACAAGAACACGCTGTTCAGCAGTAACAACTGTAGATGTGGCACTTTGGTAAGAAAGACTATCGCGTAAAAGACTAACTTTAGCATGAATAGATTTAGATAATTCGTTACTTACTGCAAAAGTAGCAGTCACCTTACCTGTATTTAATCGTTTGATAAGTGTTGTGTCTGTAACTATGATAGTATCTACCTTGAGCGTATTGGAAGTATTCAGACGACAGGTGTGGTGCAATACGGGAAGTCCGTTTTGATCATGTAAAGTGAGGTAAACTGTAGCAGTATCTGTGTCATTCTTTTTATCTTCACGCACAACGGATAGTGTTGGAACAATAAAAAGTTTAGGACGGTATTGTCTATTCAATACGGTAACACCCTGTTTCAACACTTTGCTCCCTGCTATACTAACAGGCTTGTTGAACATCCTACGAGATGCAACAAAACGTACACTTTCTTGGTCATCTTCATAATTATAGCTACCCGCCCATTGTACTTTTGTCCAATCAACTGGGGATGTGGTTGTGATTTCAAAGAAGAATGAAATAGAATCTTTCTCATTTATGTCATCTGTATAATCGTAGGAGCCATTGACTACACTATCAGCTGGAAGTTTAAGCCGTTTTACAATCGTTTCACCATGTTGATCCAAGCGTGTGACGATAAGTGTAACATCATCAGAAGTCTTCCCCTTCATATAAGGAGCGTGAAGCGTAACCTTACCTGTACGATTAAATATAGCAACATTGTTTTCACCTTCTATATAATCAGCCTTGCTATTATATGTTTTTAAGTCTTCTGACAGATACCTATCCTTGCCAACAGGCAAAGATATATAAGTAATTATGGGATTCCAAAGAACTCTGTCGTCCTCACCATCATATCGAGACTGAAGACGGAAGAAAATTCTGTCTCCTACTTTTACATCACAATTAAGATTGTTGGTTTTGCTACCAGCTTGTAATAAAGAGTCGCGGACCATGAAACCATTGTTCTCATGTTGAATGCTGTAGATGATGCCATCACCTTGATTGCTAAGTTTTTTTATAGTACTTTGTATGTTGACCTTGCCAGCAAAAGGTGCGCACCACATCCGGACGGCATCATTCAGTGGATATTCCTTTTCCAAAGAGTCACGGATAACCTTATAGTCTGGAATAAAATGCTTATCAATAGGTGATCCTTCACCAATAATAGGATTGGCAGTCACATTACTTGCAGGACTAAATACAGGTTTACCGTCTACAATATGATTGAAGTAGACCTGACCATTGACAGCTATGTCTGTAAGTCCATCACTGTTGAAATCATAAAGATAGGTGGTAGTCTTGTCCTGATCTTTTGAATGTGTATAAGAAATTCCAACAGAAGCACCAAGTTTATTTGTAATACCAACTTCAACAGCAGCATCTGCATTAAGAGAACGACTGATACTATTACCTTCAGAGAAAGAGTTTACTCCTCGTATCCGTAACGCTTTACCAAAGAGTAAATCCTTTCCATCTGCACTCATGTTTTTACGATAGAAAAGTTCGTTACCTTGTTTGAAAAGCTTATCAGGCAGTCCATCACCATCAATATCTACGAAAGCAACTTTACCTGTATTTGAACTTTTGCTATTAGAGAAAGATGGACCGACGTTTACGGTTCCACCAGTGAAACCTACACCTATCATTGTTCCCCCACCTGTAGTACGGCTTTTCGAAGCTCCACCACCAAGAATACTAAGATTGTCATCACACCCACGAACCGAATGACTGAGGAATGGTTCGTAATCTTCTCCTTCGGCCTTCCATATCTCTTTCTTAGAAGAGAAAAGCCCATTTTTGAGGTCATTGTAATAGTCAAAGGATTGTGTAGCAACCTTACCATCCCTACTATCGTTCTGATCAATGCTCTTTAGCAGCATTTTGCCAAACGGTCCTTCTTCATAGTTTAAGCTATAGCTGCGGAGTTGCTGACCATTATTCTTCACTGTGACCTTACGGAGTAGCCCTTTGTCCCTTTGCATAATGCCAAGTCTTCCGCTACTCGTTACATCTTTTCGGTCTGTGGCTATAGAGTCAATATTGAATTCAATGCTATACAGTCCTTCCGTCTCCCCGAATCCTGTCCATGTATAGCGTTCAGGATAAAGGTTATTGCCAGACTTCATGTAATGGAAAGCAGCAAAGTTTCCGTGAACATCGGTAACACGGTCAAGTGCCCATTTGATACGGTTACCCTTGGTGTCGGTAAGAGAAGTTGCATCACTGACATGACCACCATGACCACCATAACTGTAGACTGTACCATCCTTGCCAGTCACTTCCCAGTAATAGTTCTTCGGGCTGTTACCCTTTCGGATAATCCTACTGAAACCGCCTTCAGTCATTGGATAGAACTGCTTGTCTGCCTGTCTTGCCAAAGAGACAGTCCTACGATAGAGTCGGTCACTGAGCTGCTGTCCCATGAGAAGATAGCTCTCACTTTCTGACTTATCATCGAAACGTGGTACACCCCATCGGGTCTCTATGTCAATACTCTGTACAGGAAGACTCCATCCATAGCCAACAAAGCTACTACCGCCCTCGCTGCTATACTGTAAGCCGGCACTTACACCAATATCATTACGCCCTGCAGGAACTTCGAAAGGATAGGACAGTGACGCCGTACCATTCTGATTAGCTGATGGGGCTTCAATCTGCTGAATACCCGCTGCTGGGTCAGCAGCCTTCAGCTCACTGATTCCTGTAGGGACATAGTTCTGTGTTTCGGGACTCTCTGGAACCTTGATGATACCGTTGATGACATCCGTAAAGTGTGAAGTCTCTGCCATTGCCACCTCACGTTTAGTATCAATACCTTTCGACTGGAGCATTGTCCAACGTTGGTGCAGTTCATCATAATAATAGGTGTGGATATCATCTACGGTATAGCCTTTCGGTATCAACGTGCTGTCGTAAGGTACTGCGATACTTGCCAGATGATGGACGAAGTGATTGCCATGAGGTAAGAAGCGATACCCTGACACAGTATCTGTTCTTGCCATTAAGGTGTCACAGCCACCTGTAACATTCACCATACCCGTAGGCAAGGTTGGTAGTTCACCCTTTCTAAGTGGCGTAATACTGAGAACTTTACCCTTTTCCATAGACTCACGTGGAACGGCAAGCTGGGCACGCCCAACATTGAGCGTATCGCTGTCGGAGTTGGTAAAGAACTTGCTGACGGTACGTTTGCCTAAGTCTGCAAAAAGTCTTGCAGACTTCCTGTTCGCCTTGTGAGTATCTACACGATTCCCCTTTTGATTTCTTGCGATTTCGTCGGAGATTCTCTTCACAGGTAAGTTCTGTACACTGTCCTTAACTTGTTTTCGTAAGGAAGTAGCCTTTCGGGAAATGCTATCTTTTTGTACAGAAGAGACTGTATTAGTACATATAGAATCACTGATTACAGTTTCTTTAGCAGAACGATTACTTCCACCATTACAGGAGTTTAGTATGATTCCTGCAAACAACAGGAACGGAAGGAGGAATGAATGTGTAGAATACTTCATTATTCTTGCTATTTTGTTTCAGACCTAAAGGTCCTCAGTATATATACTTGCGTTGGAAAATTTATAAAGGATAAAAAGAGAATTACTTTCTCACCAGTTTAAATGTCTTTTCTTTGCTACCACTTTGCAGTGTCAATAAGTAAACACCTGTCTGTGGAAGATAGACTTTAGTGGAGAAATATGTATCTGGCATATTCGCCTGACGACTGACAAGAGCTCCACCCGCCGTATAGAGTGCCATGTCCAATGGAGCAGCTTCGCTCAGTTCCACCTGGACACCGACATATCCATTCGCCATTGGATCAGGACTTACACTTACATTCGCAAAGAAGTCACTATTTCCATCGGAAGGATTCATGGAAGGAATTTCTGTGATACCCGTCTTAGATATCTGAAACTCATTCTCAGACTTATTGCCCACATGGTCTGTCGTCGTAAGAAGGTATTTTCCTTCTATGAGTCCATCAGCAGACTGTATGCTGTCGCTTGTAGTACGATTGAAAACAGACATGTGTTCTCTCTGTAGAGTCATCTTGTAAGGGGCAATACCACCTGTTACTCTGACAGAAAGTGTTCCTGTGCTGCCGCTCTTCTCCGTTGGCTGCTCTACTTCTATTGTTGTAAACATATCTTTGGCAGCTCGTAGCGTGAATACGTCACGTTTGCCTAACGGTATATTCTTAAAGACAATACTATCACCAACTGTCGTATTTGCCTTATGATAACTTAGAGTTTTGACAGGAAAGCTACCTGTTCCTGTAGGATCAACGGCAAGATAGTAGCTCTCACCTTCTGCAAGAGGCTGTATCTGGCGTAGCTGCTTGCTATCAGCTACAACATCAACATTGGGCTTGTCAATCCGTGTTGCTGTATCCATCCATCTTCTACCGAGCCACTTGCCGTAAGCCTTACTCTGACGGAAAGAAAGTTTACCATTGTTGTCACCCCAAAGAAGACTCTCACCATCTTCAAGAGGTTTGCTCATACTGATTGTAAGGAAACCGTCTTCCTCACAGCTCTTGGCTCTTGTCTTATGCAGGGCAGAGGCTTTGTCTGAGATAAGACCAGCTATACGGTGGCTATAGTCCTTGTTGGTATACCCATTCCAAATAACCTCGCTTCTTGAATTAAGGTAACTACTGCGAAGACTCACGCCGTATTTCAATGCGAGGTAGCTTTCCACACGGCAACGTTCTGTATCAGAAAGGCGGCGATCGAAGACGGTATACTCAACAGTTCTGCCATCAAGGTTCTTTACAGGCAGCTTAGCGTTCCCATTCCGACCGATATGCAGAGTCTGACCGTTGCTCATATTGGAAGAGGTCGTATAGCTGTAAAGTCGCATTTCAGGCAGAGATTCCTTGGCATAATTCATAAAAGTACCGTCACCAAGGTTAGCAGCACGCTCGGTTGTCTGTATACGGGTAATAGATCTTCCGCTTCCAAGAGACCATATTGCCTGTTCCTTTTCGCCATATACATTACTTACGCCGATATAGGTAAGACCAGCACCAGCAGAGACACGGACAGAGGCAGAATCGTGTGACCAGACCATTGGCTTATCTACACCACCAGGGGTCTGAGCTGTAGCAGAAAGAGTGGATATAAAGAAGAAAACTGCTATGAGGTATTTATGTTTCATATAGAGACTGTTTTAATATGATTCGAAAATGCGGCTTATTTAGCTTTGCCAAGTGGAAGACTGTAGCCAATGGTAAGACTGACTGTCTGCAGATTGTTCATACGCTCCTGATATCCATAGTCATTGGCACTGGTGCGGAGCACATCATTAAATCCGAAACCGTATTCCAGTCCTGCCTCAAGACCGTTCTTTATATCAACATAGCCAATCTTTATGGTAGGAATAAATGTCACTCGTGCTTTGACAGATTCTCTCAGATGATCCTGAGTACGTTCAGCCTGCTGTCGGTATACCTCCCCAATGCGGTCATTGGTGAAGTCGATATTACGGCTGCCAAACGGAATAGCAGCACTGATTCCTGCTCCCATATAGAACTTTGGGAAAGCATAGAAACGAAGCAGGATTTGTGGAGTAATGAAATTATAATGAAACCGTGTAGTCTCGGTTATATTTTCAGGTTTCTTGTACTCCGTCAGCTTGCTGGAGAGACGAGTATAATCAATGCTCAACTCTGCACCTAACCTGCGATATTGCCATGTGCCAAAGACTCCAATACGAGGATTTACACCACCACGTTCATTCATTGTGAAAGTAGGACGTATATCATAGTTCTCAATAATACTGCTTAATCCTGAAATGCTGGAATAACCAACTCCTGCCCTAAGTCCAATCCGAAAAAGATGATGGTGAGGAAAAGAGTAAGTCCTCATAGATGGAGTTTCTTTCGGATTCTCCTGTACGATAGAGGGCTGACTATTCATAGAGCTGTCAAGAACAGATTCACCTGTTTTCTGATTAGTAGGTTCATTGTCAGGTTCTTTCTTCTCGTGTTTCATACTGGCTGTTTTATCGTTTACAGATGAATTCCCCAGCTTATTATATACACAATCTGAACGTCCCGAATCCTTCTGCACATTTGTCTTGTCTAAAGAAAAAGAGACTGGTGGTGTAGCAGACTGTGATGGAGCCTTGTCTGCTGTCTTTTGTTCTATACTCTGCTCAGACTCTGGCTCGTCATTAACACAGCGTTCTATACCCAAAAGAGCAGCTATGCCAAGAAAGATTCCTGCCAGAATATAACGTTTTTTTCTGTTGCTCTTGTCCTTCATAGATAAACTCATAAGGGTTAAAGTTTAAAAAGATAGCTGATACTAAGCTCTATGTTCTGTCCATGGGTTGAATGTTCTGCCCAGTTATAGTCATTACGCTCTGTCTTGATGGTAGAGTTCAAACCATAAAAATAACGTAGGTCCACAGCCCAGTGGTTGCCAATTTCATAACCGAAGCCACCACCAACGGCAATATCTGGCTGCCCCGTCAGTTTCTCCTTCATCAAACGTTCCGTCTCAGCTACAGTAGCAAAATGATAGTTTGCAAACTTATTGTCTTCTTGATTACTCTCGTAAGATATGCCCTTGCCATTAAGATTGGCTCCCGCACGCCCTCCAATTGAGATATTGAAGCCTTTGCGCCAAGGATAAATCTTCAGCAGAGCAGATACACCAATGTAATTATAACGAGGTGTAACCTTATAGTTTAACTCCTTATCATCATTATAGACAAGCTGTGATGCCTTCTGCCAATAGCTAAATCCACCTTCAACACCAATGATGGAACCATCAACATGATACTGGGCAAATACACTAACTGTTGGAGTAAACTGCCACTTGTCTTTGAAATTGTAATTGGAATAATAGTCTTCAGGAACAAGGATTTTATCCATTCCTGTGTTGACAGACATTCCACAACCTAAACGGACACCTAACCGGATTGGTGAAACCTGCGCAGACAAGTTTCCTCCAGAAAGGAATAATACTGAAAATATAGCTGTATTCAAGACTGTCTTCATCATACTCATACACTGTGGTTACATATTATTAAAATGAGGCAAAAATACAAAAAAGAAAGAAAACTATTCCGTAAATCATCATATGCATGGGCATTTTTGGCAAAAGCAAATGTACTGATGAAAAGTTTCAAGATTACCTTCCAGCGTAAAGTCGTCGTTGCAACACGCTCCCAGTGTCCAATAGGATTTCTGTGCATAATACTTTTTTTCATATTTTTATTACTGTTATTAAATGTCAACTACACACTCGAAGTGTGTAGTTATGTTTGTTTACTTGGAAAAATATCAAATAGTAATTTTACCAGTGGCAATCCATTACTCACTTTAAATGCGTAGAATGATTATACCACTATATCTGTATGGTATATCCAACACTGTATTTATGCAATGCGAATAGTCCAGCGTATTTCCATTTATATCACATAGGAATAATTGAACTTCAACTCCCACGTCACTGGAAATCACAGGATTCATATACCTCGCCCCATAGTAATACAATCCCGTCTCCTCATCGAATTCCTTACCATTGAACTTAGGATGCTGTATCCAGCCTTCAGGAACGCTGTGGTCACCCAGGTCTGTAATGATGCTGTTGTAGCCAATACCTGTATTGTCTGGATCTGCAGTTGCACCCTTCATCGTCGGCACTCCCGGCGGTGTGCTGAGCTGCTTGTAATACTCCTCACGCTGCTTTTCTATCTGCATCATGCGGGCGGCATGCAGTATCCTATTGACAGCAGAAACATCGGGGCACTTTTAGGGTTAATCGAAACTTGTATTTGGCTTTACATGTCTCAATCAAACTCATTATTACTTTTACTGACAGAAGATTACTTAGAGCCTTGCCGAAGTATGCTTTGCCCTGTGTAGTCCTGTCTGCTATACGAAGTAGGATCATTCTTCCTTGTTCCATATTTGTGGGAGCAAAGATAATGATTTTTAAGTAAACTGCCAAAAAACAGATCATTTTTATATAAATCTTTGCGCAAATTGTGCAAAAAGCAAATATATTCTGCATTTTCTTACATAAAGCCGTATCTTTGTGGTAGAGAATTTTAAGAACGCCTTCCTGCCACTGGGCAGCGTTACACCCTTTCCAATGATACGATTGGCCACCTGTTGAAAACTTGTCGTTACAAAAGCATAAACTTGAATAAAAAAGCCTCGAAATACGAAATAGGCTTCGATAGTCAATGAAGCCTATTTCGTAGAGCAATGAAAGCGGCTTCGTAAGCAGTTGAAGCCTATTGCATTATTCTGATAGAAACTATAAAAAAAAGTTGACCACTTTATGCTTTATTAATAATACACGTTGACTCACAGTATTAACGTAACAACTCATGACAATATGGGTGCGGTGTAGGGCGGCGGAATTAGAGTTTGTTATAAAATATTGTTCAAAACGAGCCTATTATGAATATTTTTTGTATCTTTGCAAAAATATAGAAATGGATATTTCTACAATCAATAAAACTATTAGATTTTAATAATTATCAACTTACAGTCATCATGAAAGTTATTCATAGTATCCTATCCTTTTCCCCCTCGATAGCCCTTTCACAGGCCATCGTCTGTTTCCTTTTAGCCTTTAGTCCGGCAGCATATAGTAAAAATATCAATCCTCGCAAAGCAGCGAAGATAGCTCAAAGATACGTCACCCTACCTCAATCCCAAGAGGTAAAGGCAAAATCGAAAGGTTTCTCTCAAACAGCTGATACACCTTATTATATATATAATGACGCCAGGGGAAGCGGATTTGTGATTGTCTCTGGCGATGATGAGATGGGGGAGATTTTGGCTTACAGCACTGAGGGAACACTCGACACGCTGAATGCCAACCCCTGCGTAAAATTCCTCTTGGAGGGGTATCGCCAGACATACGAGGTGCTGAAAGAAGGAAAGGTAGTTGTTAGAAAGGATACCCGATCAGGTCTGTTTTCTCAAACCGTATCACCTCTACTGAAAAGCAGATGGGGACAGTCGTATCCTTTTAATGCCCGTACAGGTTACCCCTATAGCGGATGTGTGGCTACTGCCATCGCACAATTGATGTATTACCATCAATGGCCTCTTCAGGGAAAGGGACAGAATGAGTATGAGGTAACTTATTATCATACCAAGAAAAGTGCAGACTTCAGTCAGTCTCATTATGATTGGACGAATATGTTGCCCGACTACCGTTATCCTGTTCGTGCAACATCAGAACAGGAAGATGCCGTTGCCTTGCTGATGAATGATGTGGGCGTGGCTTCTTTCATGCAATATACACCTAACGCCAGCGGAACACAGGGCATATTTGCCTATCAGGCTCTGCTAAAAAACTTTGATTATTCGGCTGCCTATGCCACCAAAGCAATAGAAGGACCTACCCGTTTTGCAGAAATCCTGCGGCAGGAACTCCTCAATGGATGTCCTGTCTATCTGGAAGGCAGACCGGCTGGTGCTGCTTCCGGACATGCATGGGTGACAGATGGTTTTGATGAAAATGGACTCTTCCACATGAATTTCGGTTGGGAGGGACAGGGTGATGCCTACTATTCACTCACCAACCTCAGTGTTTCGCAGACAGGTAGTGAGTTCCAAGGTAAGCCGCTGGCATTCAACCGTGCTATCATGGCTATCTTAGCACATCCCGATAATGGGAAATATCCGGAGATAGACCGTAGTCTCTTGGAAAATTCCCCACAGTTGATGTTCAATGAGGGTGGTTCGCTACTGATAAAAGAGGCAACTGGCAAGAATTTCAACCCATCGCAGACTATTACAGTGGAAATGAATTCATTCGTCAACAGGGGTAAGCCTTTCCGGGGAGATATTGGTGTAGCAGTCTATGATGTGGATGGGAACCTCATGCAGGTTGCCTATTCTGATGATCATGCCCTGGGAGGTTTTACGCAGCGAATCTATGGTGCCGATCATGCCGGATGGATGGGGAGCGACTATCTTATCAATGAAGCACAACCTGTCAAGTTGAATCTTTCAGGTCTTCAGGATGGATATTATCGTCTCCTTCCTGTATGTGTTGCCAGAAAAGAAGATCAGTCGTGGGATGAGTTCTTTCTGATAAAAAAGGCGCCTGTGGTAGAAGTGGAACTGAAGGATAGAACTGGGCGCATATCGGAAATCTATTCGGAAGAACCTCATTTCCAGTTAATGGCGCAGCCAAGACTCATCGGCAGCGTAGAACAGGGGGAAAAAGTACAGGCATTCTTCTCGCTGAAAAATCTCAATGGAGTACCTCGTGACTGTTATTTGAGAGTACAATTGCTCAATGATAGTCGAGAGGTCGTGATGGATACCCGTGTCGATCAGCTCAGCGAAATCGAAGGTTTTACCGAAACCGAAATTCCAATTTTGCTCTCTTTGCCTTCAAATCTTTCTCCAGGATGCTACGAAGTGAAACTCATCATCTCAGGCGATGAAGCAGAAACGATGTTCTATCCTGTCAACCTAATCCACGACCGGGAGGCTGCATTTATCCAGGTGGAGAAAGCGCAGGAAAAGCCGCTAATGGCGAAAGCAGAAGTCTTTTTAGCTGATGATTCCCACGAGAAAATAGAATCAGGCACTATTGATATGACGAAATATGCTAATTTCAAATTGGGAGTCTCGCTGCTCGCATCCGAAGGCAGAAGTTATGAAGGACATATAACGCTGATGGGTGAAGACACAGAGACAAAGGAAAAGATACAGGTGCGGGGAATCGATGATGAAGTGAGTGTTTCTTCAACCTTCGAGGTACCCCTTTACAGTTATTGGCTGCGCAAGAACAATTTGTCTTTTGTCGATGGTCATACTTATCGCATGAGGGTGATGGGGGAGATAGAAGGCAAGGAAATCGAACTTGGCAATTCGCAGGGACCCGTGTATTACCTGAGGCGTAAAGGCGACCTCCTCGCTATTTCCCAGGACACATCTACAGGAATCGGAGCCTCTGTAAATGCAGCTCCTTCCATTGATGTTCGTCTCGAAAGTCATCAACTATCAGTTTCCTGTAGTGGCTTGAGAAACATCAAACTTTATCAGATAAGTGGCAGTCTGCTTAAACAGTCTGAGAAGATAAATGGAAATCAAGCCTCGCTTTCTCTGCAAGGCATTCCTGCAGGTATCTATCTGTTGCGTATAGTTACTGATAAGCAGACTTTCACTTATCTTGTTGCAAAAAAATAACAAATCTGATTCAATTAAATGGATTAATCTGTCAAAAAAGCGACTGATGATGATAGATGCGTTGCCCAAATCATAGCCATTTGTTTGGGCACTCGTTGCCCGCCTCGTGATCCCTCGTTGCTCGTCTCTTGTTCACCAGTTCCCCATCACGTGATCCCCGAGGGACCGCTTGAAGGGCATAACAGTTTTAAATCTGCTCAGGATTTTTATGTCTGAAATTTCACTTATCTTAGTGTAGTAAAAAATAACAAATAAAACTCTGAATGGCATGGCAAAAGTACAAATTCAAACTTTCTCACCAAATCTTCTACAAAGATAATGTAAAATAATGGAAAAACGATGGAAAATACGCAAAAAGTGCCGATAGTATAGAAACAAAACAGGCGTTTCTTATATTTTTGCGTAAAAGTGTGTTAAATAAAGAAAGATAATAGGAAGAAGAATGCAATAATGGGGGGAGAATAATGTTTCATAAATAGAGGATGGGCAAAGCGCCTATCATGTATAATGTTATAACTCGCTCTAAATTGGACTTTGATTGAAAATCAAGAAGTTGGGCGTTTGCCTATATTATATAGGTAACAATATGGAAACGAGCGGACTTCTGCTCGTTTCTGTATTTTGCAATATGCAAAGAACGCCTCAATTCGGGGACAAAGATACGATATTTTTCTTAATATCCCATAATTTGCAAGAAGAGAAACATAGAAATTAGGACTTTTTTACATGAAATCTCAAATTTGTAAACATAACCCCATCATAAAAAATGAATAGCAAGTATTCCTGCTGAGTTTATCAAATCAGGGCCATTGTTGTTGATGACGACTCTACCATCAGCTCATATATACCTTTCCGACACAAGCATATAGTGTTTTCATTTGTAAAATGATGTAATCCTAAGCAATAAACTTTAGCAATCTTCGTTCTTTTATTAAACCCCAAAATAAGAACATATGTATGTATCATCAAGACAAGGATATAAACCTCCTGTAAAATCAACAGGAAAAGTCAAAGAATATACACATTTTGCTTCTTTGAAGTATTGCAACGGTGCGGAGACGTCCTACACCTACGACCCACAGCGTGCAGATTACAGAACCTCACCGTGAACAGTGGTGGCAACACCATTATGGATAACGCTTACACTTATGATGCGGTAAGCAATGTGCTCAGCGTGGTGAATGGTGCGTCAGTGCCACAGAGTGGCAAGGCTGGTGGACAGATGGCGCATAACTATACTTACGATGCCCTCTATCGTCTTGTTAGTGCAACTGGTACATATACAGGTGCAGACAACAAGACCGCAAGCTACACTCTTGCGATGGGTTACGACAACATGCACCGTATCACATCGAAGCGTCAGATTCTCACGCAGAACAATGTGCAGTTCA
>ENA-ORSO01000920-ORSO01000920.1-human-gut-metagenome-genome-assembly--contig:-NODE-920-length-21189-cov-3.928882_pt1 | contig 21189 bp, 29 predicted proteins | sample MGYA00241902_ERZ509168 | MGnify/ENA primary metagenome ERZ509168 (study PRJEB26280, sample SAMEA2338806) | human gut metagenome | biome: human gut; feature: human-associated habitat; material: faeces... | reverse complement strand
ATTGAGACATTTCTACTTACAGTTCATTGACGGAGAGGGGAAGAAAGAGTAGAATGAGAGTGTAGAAGGTTACAGCAAAAGAGAAGTTTTGCATTGAATATAAATAAGTCCAATCGTATTTACCGCTGGAAGTGTAAAGAAGTAAGCTTGGAATTGGTATCAGTGATTATATAAGTAATTAGTTTCCAAGGAGGTCTGTATATGAGTGGCAATAATCATTTTCCCCATGATGGAGAGCATGGAAGAAGTTGTACAGGCTATGGCTGCGATTGTGATGAAAAGAATTATGGATATCATTCTGGTGGCAGAAAAAGTAGCGGAGGAGGTGGCGGCGCCTGGATTGCTATTGCAATTGTTGTAATAGGCAGTATTGTAGGGGCCATGAATGAACTGATCGGAGCCATTCTGATGATTGTTCTGGCATTTATTGTGATTATGAGCAGATGAGGTTGGTGGGTTATATTTATTAGCTATGAAGCAGAAAGAAGAGCAGTTTATGACTCTTGAAAAGATGAAAGAAATAATGGATAGAAACGGAGTACCAGGAAATGCTCGGTTAATGAGCAATTCTGGTTGGGAACTTGGTGCAACTGATATGGCCGGAATACTTTGGAATCCAGAAGAGAACGTGATACATTTTGTGCAGATAGCAACTCTGGAGGCTGAGGGGGTAGATGGATATGATGAGAAGTGGATTGTACTGAAAGAATATTTTGATAAGATAGAGTAAAAAGAAAGATAGGCGGTGGGGAGAAAATCTTTGCCGCTTATTTTGTTTGTCTGATAATTCTTTCAGGAAGATGAGTTATGTGATATGATATAGGAAGTTATAAATGCTAATAATAAGCTTAAGTATAAAAAGCGTTTACATATAGATTAAAAAGAAAATATGAAGGTGTGAAGCGATAATGACCAGACAAGATGTATTTGAATACTGCCGAAAACAGTATAAAACAGAAGCAGACTATCCATGGAAAGACTGGAATGCTGTATTGAGACATTCGAACAATAACAAATGGTATGGACTGGTTATGGAAGTTTGCCGTGATAAGATCGGTCTTACTGGCGAAGGCGAAGTGGACATTCTCAATGTCAAATGTGATCCGGTCCTTTCTGGTTCTTTGCGTATGCAGCCAGGCTTCTTCCCTGCATATCATATGAATAAAGAAAAGTGGATTTCCATTTTGTTGTCAGAAGCATCAGAAAATGATGAGATGATAAAGAACCTTATAGATTGGAGTTATCAGGCAACGTCAGCAAAGAAAAAGAGGAAGCGGTAGAGATTAAAGATATTGCGAATAAAAGTAGAAGAGAGCAGCCAGAAAAAACGGTTGCTCTCTCTTCGTATTGTTATAAAATTTTATCTACCAGTATAAACGGTTTGGCGTTTAGTCTCTTCCGGTACCAAGTCGTTGTCGTGTTCCTTTTCTTTGGCTTGTTCTTTCTGAATTTCCAGATCCAGAAGTTGGGATTTACTGAAATCCTCTAAAATGCGGAGTGCTTGGTAATCGGATAGAGTAGAGAGATTGAGTTCTGTTGAAAAATAATCCGGGAAAGCATCTCTGATTTTTTGAATGAGGGATTTTGTTTCGTAATCAGCAGGTGAAAAATATTCATCACTCAGACTTGATTCTATAGGTACAGTTTTCTGGATACTTTCGGTGATACCAGGCAGTTTTTCTTTGATGCCGGTCAAATTATCTACGATATCAGGGCCTAAATCTTTGCGATTTTCAGTCAATTCCACACCATTTCCTTGGTAAAGTGGGCCATAAATGAACGGGACAGAGTTGGCTTGAGAAAGGATCCGCTCCAGCTTTTTAAGCTCCCTGTAATCTCTGGCTGAGTCTCTGGAATCAGCTGAAAGCTCATCTGCCTGCTCTTGGATAGCATGCGCTTTCTGAATAAAATCGTGAATGTCTTCTGGATTTTTAAGCCATAAGCGGTCGCAGATATCGGTCACTTCTTTATACTGGAGGATCAGTTTTCGCTCTGTATCGGAATATTTTAGGTAGTCAATTTTCTTGGTTGGCTGCTTTGTGTTTTCTTCTTTCGTATCAAGAACCTGCTCGATAGTATCCAGTTTGGAAAGGTAGTAATTGGAAATATTATTGGCAGAAGAGACAGTAAGCTGCGCCGGATCAATCTCTTTCAACTCTGGAAAAAGTAATTGCAGATCATGAATGGAGTTAACCAGATAATCATTTGGGGCTGGTTCTTTGGGTTGCCGGATAGTAATTTCAGGCTTCTGTTTGGATAAAATGGAAGAGAGCCGGATTGCTTTATCCTTGGTGATGCTGGTCCAATCGAAATCATTTGGAAGGTCAGAAGATAGCTCTTTTTTCAGAAAACGGATCTGTTTTTCACTGGCTGATTCCGCATCGTATTTCTCAGAAAGCATAGAGTTTTTCTTCATCAGGCGCTTCTGGCAGTTCAGTTTTGCCTGTCTTACAGCAGCTTCTGATTTGGAAATTAAGAAAGTTGGCTTTTCTGCTTTGTCGTCTTTAAGATATGCAATCGCTTTTTCTATGTCTGATCTGGATAACAGGTAATAATCGGAGGGAGCCAGTCCATAGTCTGAATTTGCGATAGCATTATATAGCTGTTTACGTAGCTTTTTATCGGCCGGATCCAGTGCAGCTTGTGCCTTTTGTATATCTTCATCAGAATAGATCTTTCGTGGAAATAAGTCCGGCGTGATGCCGAGCGCTCCCATTACAACAGAAAGGTCATCGTACAACTGTAAACTTTTTGCATATTCCATCATATTTTCCGCCGTATTATACAGCCGGATTGCCTGAAAATCTTTTGCTTTGGTATCTAACCCGGCCTTATTAATTCGTTCGGTTAATTCTGAAAAAGTGTTTATGTGATAAGTCTTACAGAGGGCAATTGCTTCATCAATCATCTGCATTTTCTTTGCAGCAGAGAAGGTTTTTGTGTTATTTGGCATCTTAGAAGAAATGCTTGGCGAATAAAAATAGTCCCCAATCTTAGCTAATAGTACCTTTGCCAGCATCAAAAATCTGATCAGAGATGGAATACGAATATTGTTTTTATCGTAGCGTGGGATATAAATTCTTCCAATGCCAAGAGTAACCTTTTTATTTTCCTTACGCATCTGCATGTGAAGTTCCTGGCTGATCTGTTTTCGGATTTCAGCTGTTTGGTATTTATCAATACTTTCCTGAATGCCGATTTTTCTGTAGCGGTTGCCAAGTCTGGCATCAGAGATAATGGTGCCATCTTTAGAGTAGGTAATCATATTTTTTGTTTCATTTACCTTCCAACCTGCAAGTGTAATGCGCCTTATGTATTCCTCAAAATCAGGGCAGTCTTTCCGGCAATCATTAATGACTTCCTTTAAAGTTTTGGAAATAGAAACAAAATCGTCAGTATGATCTTTCTTATAATTTTCAGACCAAGATAGCCGCTCCATCCCTTTTGGTATTTCAACGGCCAATCCGAATTCCAGTGCAATCTCGTCAGAAAGCTGGCGAACCCGGCGGTATAAATGCCATTCATCTCTGAATTTGTGTGTGCCATCAATGGAGTAAGCAGAGCAGATAATGTGGTTATGATAGTTGTCTGTGTTAAGATGTGTGCAGACTTTTCCGTAAAAATCTTCTCCGAAAAGTCTTCGGGCCAGCTCAACTCCGGCACGATGAACCAGTTCTGGATCAGGATGTCCGGGAAAGGAATTAATGAAGTGATAGCCCTCATTTGCCTGCTGACCTGGACTAAGATGCTCATCTTTTTTGCTGTGATAGAGGTGTTCAGCAGCAGAAGAGCATTGAATAAATTCTTCTGAGCGGCAGTTTACTCCTGTTACCAGATGTTGATAGCTTTCTGGATTGATAGTCTTCATATCATCTTCAGCATAATGATCTAAGTCAGCAACTGCTCCGTTGGAAATATTTTCTTTGTCATTGGATTTTTCCTTTTTAGTAGAAGTTTTTTCTTCATTGTCAACATAACGATCTACGTTTTTCATAGAAGAATCTGTTTTGTTTGCTTTTACTTTTTTGTATTTGTTATAAGCCAAAACCGTTCACCTCCCTTATAAGCTTTGACCGATGGAATGCAGATTTTGCCTATGGTATTCTGCATTGATCCGCATGCAGGCAGAGTAGTGCTTCATATCTGCGCAAATATCAATCAGCTTGTCTTTGATTTTTCTTTCACTTACCGGTCGTCCGTCCAGTAATAATTCATTTTTGAACCTAAGCTGCTTATCACCGAAATTCCCGTAAGGGACAATAGAAAGGGTCAGTGTTTTTGCTTTGGTGAAATGGGAGCAGTCTACAGTTTCCTCAATCCGATAATCTTTAAGTTGCTGTTCAAACTTCGGCTGCCAGTCAGATGCTGCAATACCATTTTCTTGATCACGAAGAATAGATATGGCATGTTCCAGCATTAAGCGGATATCAAAGATGCGGATCATCTCATCTACAAACTCCTGATCAGTCATCGTCTCATATGGTTCTTTATAAAATAGTCCCATAATCGAAATACCTCCTGTTTAGATTTTTATAAGTCTAAACCAAGTATGGCAATTAAAGATAAAAATGAAATCATACCAATATACGTATCTGATCGCTTTATGGGAAGATTGGGTTAGGGCAAAGCCCTCCGATTGAACTGGAAGTTCACAAGTGGCGCACCGTTTATGGTGTGCATTGCTTGCTTCATTTTTAGAGCGCAAACAGAAGGCGTTTTTTCTTCGGTTTGTGCTTTAAAAATGCGCACCCCGGTATGAAACACATATGTATTCGATTCACGTCTTTCCGTTTCAGGCACAAGATGCCTACCTCAGATTCCCTTTTCGTAGCCTAATGATCACCGTTTAAGTCAAAATATCCCAGCTAAAAGTAACCCTAATTTCAAATGCCAAAGTTCCATTTTCAAAACAGGATATCTTCCATATATCATCTCTCAAAGCATCACAGAAAAATGGTACACAAAGAAAAGTACCCTTAGAATAGCTCTGGACAGAAGCAGGCAGTAGCAGAAATAATCCAGAGCCGTATAAAAATCTCATAATGTAATCCATAATTCATAAAAGTGATCCATAATTCGTACTTGTGATCCATAACTCGTATAAATACACCATAATTCTATTAGGAAGATTAATACAAAGTGATCCATAATTCGCAGTTCTGCACCATAATTCGCAAAAGTAACCCATAATTCTTACAAAGTGTACCATAACTCAACACCTATCTCTGCTTGTCGCTTTCCTCCGGAACTTTTACCCCTTTCCGCTATCCTTTCTTCTCTTTTCTAAAAATAAAAAAGCAGAAGAACAAGCAGCGGAAAAGTAAATACAGAATCCATAGCACAGAAATATGGATTAGAATTATGGTACACATAAAAGAACCAAGCAACGAAAAAAATAACCAGCAGAAGAAAACCGGTACATTTGAAGAATTCTGAATTATGGTATACAAAGAAAACGCCTACAGCTGAAAAAGTAAAGCAGAAAAATAGTACACAAAAAATAAATTAGAAAAATAGACCTTGATAAAATTTTCCGCTATCTTTTCTTCCCACCTTTCAAAAAAAATAAAAAGAGAAGAATACATAGCGGAAAAGAAAAGCAGAAAAATGATACACACAAAAAATTAAAGGATCCGATTTTTAAATTCTATTTTTTAAAAGAGAATTGAGAAAATGGTTGTTGGCTTTTGGAAGTTGCTTTTTTGGATTTTTATTTTTCTATTTTTCTGTTTTCTGTTTTTCCGCTGGTTGGTCTTCTTTTGTTTTTAAAAAAAAGGGAAGAAGAGATGGCGGAGCTGTTTTGAAATTTTAAATTCCAATGTAATGGCAAGTTTAGTAATATGGTAATGATTGGACTATGGTTGACGTGGGAAGAGAATGTGTTTTATACTGAAAACAATAGATTGTTAGTTAGGATAAAAAATTGGGATGCAGAGGAGCGAACATGTATACACATAAGGTTCAATATTACGAAACGGATAAAATGGGAATTACACATCATTCAAATTATATACGATGGATGGAAGAGGCGAGAATCGACTTTTTAGATAAGCTTGGTTTTCCTTTTGAAAAGTTAGAGCAGGATGGCATTGTTTCACCGGTTTTGTCAGTTGAATGTTCTTATAAAAAAGTGACCTTATTCCCTGAAGTGATCAGTATTGAAGTAAAGGTGCTGGAATTTAAAGGTGTAAAATTAAAATTGGGCTATGTCATGAAAAATTCAGATAATGATATCGTGTGTGAAGCATCTTCTGTACATGGCTTTTTAAATAAAGAAGGATGCCCTATACGTTTAAAAAAAGATTTTCCTGAATTTTATAGAGTGTTATCATCACTAATAGACTGATATTTTTGCTAACAATATTTTGATGTTTAGAATAAGGTGACGGCTTTGAAAATAAAAGCAACTTTCAACTGCTGGTTTATTCGTAAAGGAAGACGAATATGGTATACTTGAAAAAAATGAGATAGAATGAGAATAAATTAAAGCGGAAAGGGAGAGGTAGATATGGGACATTTGGATAATACTGAGAAATTTATAGCTTTCATTTTACGACATCATCCAGAAGCGATTGGTATTAAATTAGATGAACATGGCTGGGCACAGACGGAAGACTTAATTTCCGGAATAGCGAAAAGCAGAAAATTCGATATGCAGATACTGGAAGAAATTGTAAGAACAGATTCCAAGCAGAGATATTCTTTCAATGAAGATAAAACGCTGATCCGGGCAAATCAGGGGCATTCCATACCAGTAGATGTTGAGTTGGAACAGAAAACTCCACCAGATGTTTTGTGGCATGGGACGGGTGAAAAATATGTGGAATCTATTAACAGCATTGGATTAATTCCTAAATCCAGATTGTATGTGCATTTGTCAAAAGACTATGAGATAGCAAAAACAGTTGGAAGCCGACATGGAAAGCCAGTCGTATATCAAGTAAATACAGGAAAAATGGCAGCAGATGGCTACCCATTTTATTTGTCGGTAAATGGAGTATGGCTGACAAAAGAGGTGCCTGTGCAGTATCTGAGTGTTTTATAAAAAAAGATGGCGGAGATGATCATATGAAAAGCCTATTAAAAAGAATATACATGTATTTTAAAGACAGGGAAATCTGGGATACAAAAATGTCTGAGCATTTGCAGATAAGAATTATATCCACTCCACAGGATAAAAATGTAGGCAAGGCAAAATGAAAAGTTGCCAGATCGATGTCTATAGAGAATAATCCGAGGGGAAAGTTTTGGTTAGAGAAGAAGGAGGTCCGGTTATGGCAATGGTTACAAAAACGGTTGATTTTACCGTTCCGCATCCACTTACAGATGAAGAAAAGAATATGATAAGGAAAGCAGAGGCAATGCCAATTGCGTTTGATGAGGATTGCCCGGAAAGCACAGAGGAGATGCTGGTACAGTTTAAGAAAGCAGGGGAAGAAAGATGATTACGAGAAAAGAATTAGGTAGTTTACAGGACTATGAGAAAATGGAGCTGAGTATCCCCCTGGAAAAGATGGTAGAACTCCATACTCAGATGCTTGAAGAAATTGGTACAGATGAAGATGCTTTAGAACTATATGAAGAACTGGTAAAGCAGGCGAATCGATATGCGCAGTTCAGGTCCAGTTGGATTCTATGGAGTAGAGACGAGAAGATGGAGCATGATGCCAGTCGGACAAGCTGCCATGATAGCTTAATCGTAAAGTTTAATCAGCTGGCGAAATTTTTACAGATGATCGGAAAAGAAACGCAGTGGAGAAAAGAGCTGGGCTTTATCGAAGATGATCCATACAATCGGAAGAGAATTGGAGACTTTGCATGTTACATTGTTTTTGTAAATAGTATATGTGCAAGATAATATTAAGTATAGAAGAAGCAGGAGATTATTGGTCACTTGCTTTTTTATGATGGCTGGAAGTAACTTGCCGTAACAAGAAAACCCCGGAGGAATAGGGCCCTCTGGGGTTTTGACTTGTATAAGAAAAACTCATCACATTTCTTATATAGATAGGTTATTCTATTTTTATCCCAAAGTCAATATTCCTGAAAAGGTACCAGATAAAACTAAAATGTGATAAATACATCACATTTCGCTTGACTGTCTCGAATTTAAGTGATATTATTCACTCATAAGAGAGAAATATATCACATACGGAGGACTTTTAGATGAATAAAAAGATTTTATCAGTTAGCCAAAGAATGCAAAAGGAAAGACTCTGCGGCGTAATATACCTAATAGGTGGTTTAATCTTTTCATGTAAAGGAATAGAGAAAAATTTAATATTGGTAGCGTGTTTTGCGGCAGTTATGATTATGTATACAATTTTTACTATTATTCAAGATCGAAACTATGAGATCGAAAAATTTGATGAAATGGCAACAGAGAATTTAAACAAAGCGTCTCGCAAAGTACTTCTGAATTTAGATACAGCTTTTGTTGTTATTTTGGTTGTTTATATGATTCAGGATTCATTAAAATCTTTTCTTTCAGTAGAACTTCCATGGACAAACTATTTTTCAATGAATCCACTTGCATTTGTACTGCTCATAATGGGATTTCAATATTTGATGACGGGTATTCATTTTAAAAAGTTGGAAAGCGAGTAGAATATATGCCAAAGTTAAAAACAAGGATTCATGAATTGCGCAAAGAACGAAATATGCAACAGGCTGAATTAGCAGAGCTGGTCGGGGTTAGGAGAGAGACCATCGGAAAATTAGAAAATGGAAAATATAATCCGTCTTTAAAGCTGGCTCTTGATATTGCTAAGGTTTTTGGTAAAACAGTGGAGGAAGTATTTATCTTTGAAGACGATACAGAAGAATAAAAAGAGAAAATCCTTTGAGTTGCGGCGTTTGGTAGCATTGTTATGTGCTCTTGTAGTACCGACATTATATATAATATCTATAATTCTTATTATTACTGAAAATCCATATGGTCGGTTGTTTCTGGCAATATCATTGGGAACTTCAATGGTTTTCTTGCCGATAGTATATTTAGCTACAAAGCTTCCAAAGGATATAGGTGAAATGTACGGGAACGTGTTGGATATGATGGATAAAGAAAAACATAAAGAGAAACATGAGTAAACAGAATATGAGCCCCTGGATTGTCACAGCCCAGAGGCTCATTTTTTCATCCTAAAGTATTACTTCTGGGAATGGTTCATCCGCTACATCTACAATCGTGGCCGTTTTGGGCAGAGGTCCCGGTTCCAGTTGCTCCGGATGAAGATAGTCAGATAGATGCTTTCTTTCGATTCGGTCAATCAGAAGTTTAGTGTTTCTTCTTCCAGAAATCCTATAATCCAGACGACCCCAGTCTTTTTGAGCTATCCTCATCAGGTCCTTTAAGGAAATGTTCTCGCTTTGGTGCTTTTCTAAGGCTTCTTGCAAAAAGGAAAGATCGGCCTCGTTCCAGTAGCTTTCTGGCAAAAAAGGTAGTTTTTTACAAACTTCGGATCTTATCTCGATGCAATGAGCTCTCATCTTAAACATATAAGCCAAAATCTTTTTACTTTCTTCCTTTTCCTCTTTTTTCCACTGCTTTTCCGCTTTCCAGGATTTATGGTGGAAGATGAAATTCCAGAGACGAATTGGAAGAGGGGTGAGGTGACCTGTACCGGCAAGGATGGAAGGAATGAGGAGAAAGGCAGTATAGGTCAGTCCGATTTCAGTGAATTCAGCCTTTGTTGTTGACCCCATAGCTATTAGCTTATAGATGGGAAAGCTACAAAAAACATACAAAGTAAAGTATGCGAAGATGGAAAGAAAGTGTGTGATGCAGGAAAATAGAAAGCTGAATGTTTCCTTTATCAGTCTACGCAGCAGTCTGAATGGAGTTGGACGGTCCGTAAAGAAAGGATTGATCAGTCGTTCATCATCAAGATCGATCCAATCAGTATAAAAATAATATTCTTTCCGTTTTGCTTCAGCCCACTTAAAGCGTTTACTCAATAGCTTTTTGGCGGCTGCTGTTAGGGGAATGGTTTTAAAATCTGGTCTGTCCTCAGTCAAACAGAATGGACAGCGGGATCGATCATCAGAGTATGCGTTACCGCAAATCGGGCAAGTTTTCATATACGGCATCGCCTCCTATTTTTTTTATAATTTGATTTTATCAAGATTTTTTAAAGAGGGCAAATTCTGGAACAGAAATAATTGTGTCAATTATCATTGCTTATGTTTGCGTAAAATCTTGTTTCCGCCTGTTTTAATACACCCTCATATCTGATGAGCTGTGCTTGATCCATACGGGCTAAGGACATCTTACCTTCTGAGGCAGGGATAATTCCAGCAGTAATCAAACTCTTCCGATAGTAAGTAACTCTGCATTTATCTATCTGCAAAGCATCATCTTCAATTTTTAGGACGCGAAGAATCATCTTTTCAGATCTCTTAGAAGGAGTAAAATAAAGGGTGACAGCCACTCCGGGGAACATCTTTGTTCTCCTCCTCAAATCGTTCTCAGCTCCCAGCTTTTCTAAAATCTCAATAGCAGGTTTTGATCTTGCAGCATCCGTTCGAATCTCAGGACAGATTTTTCTACCATCCGATAAAAGCAGAGGTAAAAAAGAAAAATCATTCCGATTAAAATCTGTCAGGTCATCATCCAAAATGGTTGCTTTATATATGCCCTCAGTTTCAAAATATTCCCTTTCCATGACAGCATCAAAAGTCTCAGCAAGCTGTTTCATTCTTTTATAGTCATAAGGTGTTCCTTCTATAAAAGAAGGTTTTTTCTTTTTTCTCCCTGCTTTTCTTTTGGTAGCCTTTTTAAATACTGTTCCGTCCAGTGGGGTGCAGTCTTTTGCATAAGCTTTGCCTGTGTCTGGGTCAACCTGAATAGTGATGTGCATTTTATGCTTATAGAGTTGTGCTGGATCGATGTCTTGGATTAGCTTATAAGCTTCTGATGAGGAAGGTGCGATGCAGTAATATCTTGAAAAGGTAGTATCGTCATTGATGCAGATTTCCAAGAGAAGATTAGCACGCTCAAAGTCATCAATAAATGGAGATGCTGAGAGTATAGTTACTTTATAAGTGCCGGATTTTTTAATAAAGTCATAATTGCGATTTTCTCTTTTCCAGGTAGCTTCTTTTTCGTATCCAGAGTAATAGCCGGTGGTGAGATTTTTAATGTAACGGCAGTAGATTTTGCTGTTTCTCCAGTTTTTAGATGTGCGGAAAGTAATTTGGGTTCCAGGGGTAAGTTGGCGGATGAGAAGTTCTATATCTATTTCATCGGTTGTATCTATGTCATCGGCATATTTCCAGCCATCATAAAAGATGGTGATTTTAACAGAATTGGTACCTTCCTGGATTTCGCTTTGCTCTGTGTTCAGGAGACGCTGCATAGCTGCGAGGATTTCGTCTGCATTATCAATAGAAGATACTTTTAACCTGGTTTCCAGTTTTTCCAGATCTGCAGTATGATTAGATATTTCGGGAAGTTCGGTACCATCTAATCGGATTAAAAGTTGCGCTCCACCAATCGTTTCTAAACTTCTTATCCTCAGTACTTTCCCTGTAAAAGTTCCTTCTTCCTGTAGGAAAGGTGCAATATCCCATACGCTTTTCATTATATATATCCCTCCAGTTGTTATATTTTTTTATATTTAATATGGAAAATAGCAATGAAAATGAATTCAACCTGAGGTTCATTCACGGAATAGATATGCTGGGGTATGATAAGACAAAGAGGAGAGGGAGAAGAGAGACATGGAAAAAATTGAGAATAAGGAAGAGATTTTAAAAGCTCTCAATATAGTGGTAGGACAACGGATTGAAGATTTACGGGAGAGGCAGACAGAGATGTATCCAAATAGCTTAATTGATCTCATCACTCATCAACTTTGCGGGAAAAATGTTGAAGACATAGAAATTCACAGATTAGAATGCCTTGATAAGCTGAAAGACATGGATAAAACAAAGCAAACTGCTTATGCTCTTCACTATGCAAAGGAGATCGATACTTGGGAACGCTTCTTCAACTTTCAGGAGATGATATCAGAACAGATGTGGATTTTAGTCAGCACGGAAGTTTGCTACCATCTTTTCGATAAAAATCTCTCTTTATCAGAGATATCGTCGATTCTATTTTGGGTAAGCAAAACAGACATTTTTGCCTTATCTCTGGCTTATGGAGTACATATCTCGATTACTGAAGCCGAAAAAGATCAAATAAAGGCTGAGTATATTCGTACTGGTATGCCAAAAATTCTATCAAAAGTCTTTGGAGATTGCAGAAAAGATAAAGAAGGAGGTGAGAGTGGTGAAAGATGAAGAAAAGAGAAAGATTTTAGAAGCACTGATTTACCTGATGGAGCCGTATAGGATAGAAGCTATGCAAAGGTATCTTTCAGAGATTCCGAAAAACAGGGAGTTGACAAGGAAAATATGTGATTTAGCTGATACACTGGTATGTCAACAGCTAAACCAGGAACAGAAGGCTCTTTTTGATGATCTGATGGCAACCATGCAAGATTTGCACGATGTGCAGCTTTCTGCGATTTACACGGCAGGGATTATTGATGGGGTAGTCTTTTTGAAAGATCAAGGTCTTTTAGATAAGGTGATTGCAAACATATAAGTAGAAAGTATACAAAAGATGAGGAGATTTTGAAAATGGAGGATGCTTTACAAATGGCTACGAAACAGCGAATTTATGATATAGGGGTCATTGCCGCAGATTTGCAGATTGATGAAGAAAAAGTATCTGCGGCAGCCGGAATGGACTATCAAGATTATTTAAGCCAGAAGAACCGACTGATTGTAGATGCATTGGAAGAGTGGATCATAGCGGGGATCAAAAAAGTAATGATCGATGATATGTGCGTTGCAGAAGAAGAGGCAGAACAGAGACTGGCGACATTCGATATAAAGAAGAGATTGGAAAGCAGTTATCTTAATCCACTTCCCACTGATATATATGTTCTTGCGGCTGAGGTTGTTGTAATCTCATCATCTGTAGATGAACTCATAGAAAATCCCGATTTAGAAGAACTGTATTTTGATTGCCGAACGGAAGAGGATTTATGTCATTTCAATCCAGAAGAAGATATTTCCTTTGACGAACAGCAGGAAACAATCTAAATTAGCTATAAAGCATACCAGGAGCAGGGACATCTGCTCCTATTTTTAATTGCAATTTTGTATTCTGTATTCAATCTGTATTTTTGTGCCAGAATTTGCAATCTATATTGATCCACGATAAAATATAAGTATACAAAAACAAAGGAAAATCAATGGCGCCAAAGAAGAAAGAGGATACATGAAAATAGTTGATCGCAAGATGACTGGACGAAAGATCAATAATCTGATGATTGATAAAGGTATAAGTGTGCTTAGACTGCAAGATATGATGGAGCTGGAGTCTGCCCAAGCTATCTATAAATGGCTTGCTGGAGAAACGTTACCCACGGTTGATAAATTAGTGAAGCTTTCACAGATTTTTGAATGCACAATTGATGAGATTGTAGTGCAAAAGGAAGAGGCAAGCTGAGATTAATGTGACAAAAACTGATTTTATTTATTACTCCATTTTCCATACTATAATAATAAATATCAGCAGGAGGTGCAACATATGAGATTTTATTACCATCAATCTGCAAAGTATCCTTTCCAGGGCATTATTTATGATGACCTTACTCTGGAAGAAGCCATACAGTATTATAGAGAGACTGCACCTGATTTGCGCTTTGGCGCTTCTGCAATTGGTATCATGACGGATGATAATCCTGATATCTTTGAAGACAGTATTGATTTAATGGTGGGAGGTAAGATGATGCCAATGCCTTCTTATTCTGAGTATACCAATAACCCCGAGCTGATTGTTGCTATAAATAAATTAAAAGCTGCCATTGAAAATAAGGAACTTCAATACAGTCCATCTCCTCATAGATATGCCAGAACAAATCGTGTATCTGCCACATCTTTTATAGTCCCAGCGACTAAAAAGAAGCCAGAAACAATAGTGCAAGTCAAATATACTCTCGATTGGCTGGAAATCAGAAAAAAGTGTTTGGATCTTTATAAAGAGATTTATGGTAGGGAAGGATATTCTGGTATTGTTTATTTTGACCCGAACGCATGCAGGATTGAAACTGCTATATGCAAAGGGGAAAGAAAGCTACCGACCGGGAAAGCTCATTGCATTACGCTGATGGGCTTTGAAAAGCAACGTTCTACGGAAGAAATCATTTGCAGTGAGTCAGATGAAGCGAAGATGTATATCAGTTTCGCTGCGGGCTACTGCGGAAATCCTGAAAAACAGAAGTCGCAGTGGAAAAAGCAGTTTGGCAGTTTAGAACCAATGGAAGTTATCCACAAAGTATATGAAGATACTCCGCACGTCCATGCTGCATATAGGGAGGTTTTAGGAAAGCACGGAGCCAACTGGCTACAGGGTCAGCTGAGTAGTTATCTGCCTGCACTGGAAAAGAATCTGGCAAAGAATCACCCAGAAATAAAGCTGGGTGGAAAAACAGAAGCGAAAACGAAAAGTTATTGCAGATAAGATATAGAAAAGGCAGGATGTCTGGTCCTGCCTCTTGTCTTTTAAAAGATTAGTGGTTGCAAACAAAATCAGCCACAGTTTTATTGAACTTCTCAGCCTCATCCCAGAAAAGCATATGGCCGGAATCTTCAAAGAAAACGGTCTTTGCGCCAGGTATATTCTCTCCAACCCATGCAGAGCCGTGCCAATCAAAAATATTACTCTTTTTAGCGACACATACAAGAGTCGGCAATTTGATGTGAGGAATAAAATCTCTCCAATCCAGATTGGTATGGTCGCGCATGATTTCAATCCGTGCGTACGGAGGGCATTTATTTGCTTCTGCAGCGAGCATCTTTGCATCTTCAGGATCAGGAGCATGATTTAGACAGCCAGTGATCAGACCAGCAGCAGAGCCTTCCGGATCAGCCTGAATACCGCAGCAAAGTCTGATAAAAGATTCTACATCATAGCAGCCTTTCTGCCCCCACTGCCAGTCAGGACCGATGTACTGAGCTGGAGACTGATCTACACAGATAAGGCCGCTTAATCTGTCATTTCCGAACAGCTCAATATAACTCCACCAAATGGATGCACCCATAGACCAGCCAAGACCTGTCACATCTTTCAGATCCAGATAGTCCAATAAGTTTTTCACATCCATAGCATATCTGGAAATGCGGTGACTATGCATAACCTTTTCAGATTCTCCGTGCGCACGAAGATCCATCATAATGACTTTGCAGGATTTAGAAAGTTCGTTCACGTTTTGTTTCCAGAATTTTGTTGAGCATGTCCAACCTGGAAGCATCAGTAGTGGTTTGCCTTCTCCGTGTACTTCATAGTAAATTTCTACGCCATCGTTAGTTTTAAAAGTGCTCATAAAGTAACCTCCTTATGTATCCTGCCAAGTCCAGACAGGATAAAATGATCCAATACGTTATATTTATATTGTATCACTTTTTGTACAATCTGGAATGGAATAATCTATTAAATTTCCCTAAAACCCTTCAGAAATATAGTATTTTTGTTTCTAAATATCAAAATCTGATTTTATTTTCCTTTCCATTCTCCATACTCTATCTTAGAAAGGAAGGTAAAAACTATGGCAGAAGAACTCAGAATGGCAACAGAGATTGCCACAGCATCAATCCGATGTGTTGATAACGTAATTCAGGCACTTTTAAAGATGCTTGAAGAGAGAGGCGGCTCAGAACAAGACAAGAAAGCGCTCAAAAATTTCCTCAGTTATGTTGAAAAAGGCGGCACACTTATGACTGTTCCAGTCAGCCAGGAGGTAGCAGAGGCCTTTGAAGAGAAACTCCAGAAGACAGACATCTTAACTTGTAGAACACAGCTCCGCACATCCCCTGGCATCTACCAGTATATCTATAAAGCAGAGGATCAGCGCTTCATGGATTTGCTGATTGACGATATGAAGAAGGATGGGCATCAACTGATCGAAAGCTTTAACTTAGAAATTAAAGACTTGATGCAGCACGCCGATGGTCATGGTGTTGTAGAAAAAATCTACCAAAGCCCCAAAGAAACATCTCTGGTCCGGATCGAGCTGGACGTACATAAAATCCCATATACATGCATCGAATCAAAAGATGGCACATCCATCACCCTTGCTAAAGATGATTTTAAAAATCTTATTCCTAAAATTCCGCAGCTTAAGCATCTGGATTTTCAAGATCCACTGGAAAAGAAAAAGTTAAGAGAAGTTGTAAAAGAGATCCGTGACGAAAAGGTTGCTAAGCAAAAGGAAAAAGAAGAGAAGAAAGAAAAAGGCAGAGGCAGTCGGACATAGTTATTATAATGACTATACTTGATCTCTAAAAGTGTAAAACGAACTGAGGTCGTTTTTGAATTTTGGAGTAAAAAATGATGAAACGAACCCAGTTCGTTTTGATGATTTGGTCGGCGTGGAGAAAGGAGGATGCAATGTTGGGTTTTTTAAGGAGTTTGTTTGATGATGGCTGGCAGCAAGATAAAATCGACAACTCACCAGATGCTGTTGCTAAGAGACTGGCGTATTTAAGGCTTACACGGGATGATGATTATTTCGGTTTAAAGCAAGAGCATTACTATACGGATTATCGAACGGAAAAGTTGCCTCGTAAAGTTGAGTATAATGTGATTGGGCAGAGTTACTTTTTGATGCAGTTTGCATTGGACCCGTATCATTATGGGCTCACAAATGCAGATAAGTTGGCTTTGATAGCAGAGGCCTCTTACTCTGATTCCAGCAGTAATGCAGATATTGCAGCTTTAAGTGTATCTTTAGATTATAAAAATAGATGGAATAAAGATGGGAATCAGGAAGGACAAGGTGTGCTGATCCCTGCTAAGACTTTGGTTGGAGAAGATATGGAGCTTTTTCTGGTACCAGTAGAGGCTGCTGTTGCGATGACTTTATCGCCCAAAGGAAGGGATGGTGTGGCAAGAGAAGCAATGCTACGATATTTTGAACAGCCAAGCTGGCGTGATCCGGAACGTGGAAATTTTAAGTATGCTACAAGAGTTTGGGATGGTCAGTCAGCGCCGTCCTATATGCTCAGTATATCAATGCATTTAGATATCAGGATTAATGGATATCCTGTAGATAAATGTAACCTAACACTTACAGAGCAGTGGCAGATACAACAGATGCTTTTAGATCAGAAGGAACGTGGTGAGTTTATTTCCGATGGTAAAGAAGATCGGCAGATTGTATCGGATCTGATTGCTGGACGGTATAGAGAACTTGGAATGCTTAACAATTTTAACTTAGGTGGAAAGACTTCAGATTTTTGGAAATGGTATGGGAGCCGGGAACTGGCTCTTAAAGTGGCAAGAAAGCAGTACGCTCAGGCAGTAGAGGAAGAAAAGAAGGGAAGATGTAGGGAAAGATAAATGTTGTGTATAAAAAGAAAAGGTCGGGCAAATGGGATGTCCGGCCTGATTTGGATGTGAAAATGCGAATACGAACTGAGTTCGTTTGGAAGAAAATGTGATATAAAGGATTATTTTTGCTCTGATGTATATTCTTCGTAAATGATTTCAGCCCAAGACTCGATATTGTCATGATCTGTATAATCAGGATCATCTTTAAGGGCTTTACAGAGATAGCTATCGTGGACAGCTTTGTACGCATCAGAAGCTGAAAGGTGATAGCTTTGGATAAGGCAATGTTGAAGAAGTTGTTTGAATTCAGTGATTTGCTTAGCTGTCATGTCGGTTTTCTTCCTTCCTTTCCCAAAGAGTTAGTTTCTGCTGCATACTCATCCAGCTTTCTGGAGATGTGCTTGTTGCTTTGGCGATATGGATTGCCATATCAGGGGTTAATGGTGTTTTTTCGTTTACAAATTCAGATAATGTTTTGGGGCTGACTCCAAGTATCTTTGCAGCTTCTGCTATTGAGAGATTGAGCGGTTTTATAATATCCTCCAGAAGAATAGCTCCTGGATGTGTTGGTTTTCTGGCTGTCATACATGCTCCTCTGGATCTGAGATTTCAAAATAAGTATAACATAGGAAAGCAGGAGAGGATATCAACTTACAGTTGAATGGAACACTTATAAAATTGTGATAGAATACAATCATGGAGGTGTATTTTTATGAACGACGGGTACGCAATTAATACAAACTCGCTGTTTGTTACCAGTAAGTCGCTTAAAAGAAAGAAGCCATCGCAGCAATACCTTGATACAGTAAAATATTTTAATACGCATGATTTCAGTGTGAATATCGTAGATGGCAAGCCTGTTATTAAGGTCACAGAAAAATGAAAATTGTAAAATAAGCGAAAATAAATAACATTTCCCTCAAAGAGGTTCCAGCCCAGGAGCCTCTTTTTTCTGTGCAAAATACTGCAATCCGAACTGAGTTCGTTTATATATTTTTTCAAATCTTTTTTAAATTTCAAGGATAATTTTTTTTGTGCTGGAGTTTTTATCTGTTTTTTCATTCTCCATATTATGAGCAGAAAATGAAAAAGGAGAGAGAAAACTTATGATTAAGAGACCGAGTGCAGATAAATACCATAGAAAAGATCAATCCCGCTATACCAGAAGAATTCCAACAGGTGTTGCGGCATTGGATAAAGCTTTAGCAGGGGGATTGACCAAAGGACTTATTCTTTTAGCAGCGACTCCAGGTGCTGGCAAAACGACTTTAGCTAATCAAATTGCTGATAATATCGCCAGTAGAGGAGAAGACGTTCTATTTGTTTCAACCGAAGTCACTGCAAAAGATTTAGAAGATAAATTTGTTTCTCGTCGTACTTTTTTAAGAAGTGAACGTAAGTGGGGATTGAGCGTAAACCAGCTGGATAATGAGACAGAAATCGAAAGGATGTCTCAGGAAATCTTTGATTTTCAGGCGAAATGCGCAGATGAGATGGAAAGAGAATTACAGACATTTAGCTGTGTTGACAATGATTCGGATAATGGTACAGAGGTTGAGTGGACCGTTGAAAATATTCGGAAGTTGATAAAGACTGAATGGATTGACCAGGGAAAACATGCTCCTGTAGTTTTCATTGATTATCTTCAGTTTTTACCAAGCAGCACTCCAGACAAACAAGATTTCGATATCATCAAAGCACAGGTAAAGGCTTTAAAAAAGATGTCTACAGATTTTGATATCCCAGTGGTTTTGATTTCTGCTTTAACTCGTGATTCCTACAACGACCCGATCACTCTTAATAGCTTTAAAGGTAGCGGATCCATTGAGTATACTGCGGATATCATTTTAGCTTTACAATATGATGGTGTAGGAAAAAAGGGATGGGATTACTTAAAAGCTCGGTCCGCATTTCCACGTAAGATGGAACTGCAGATTTTAAAAGCACGAAGAGGAGATTCCAGCGCATCAATTCTTTTGGATTACTATTCGGCGTATGAGTATTTTGAGGAAACGCAAGCATCTACAGAAATCATAGAAACTCCTACGAACTCCAGACTTATCACCACTGGATCTGGTAGAACAAGTAATCAGCTGATTATTCCGGGGCTCTCTGAGCCACCTGTCCGGACTTTGAGGTTCTTCCGCAATTATCCGTTTCTATGCTTTCCTACATATCTAAGTTTTGCCTCTAATAAGCGTTTTCTACAGCGTCCATACATTGTCCGTTTTATCATTTTTAATCGGCTGTTTGTGCCCTCAACAAAGCCATTACTATAGTCATAGGCTACGGCATTTTCAATCGCGTCTATGTCTCTTTTTAATCCTTCAGCAAAACTCTTTAGTGCTTTAAGTTCGCTTTTGCAATATTTTTCTATAAACAAGTATAATAGCGGAATATTTCGCTTTTTAAAAATATTTCGAAACTCTTTTATGCAACGATGAAGTTCCTGGACCGCAGGATACTGATCATAAATAAAGTTTTTGTGTGCTACTGTTAATTCTGTATTCATCCACATATATCGAAATATCCCTTCACGTGTGATATAGTCCTTTTCTTTACCGATACTACCTGTTCTGTATTTTAATGCTTCTGTCATTGTTTGGATATATGGTTGCACTTCAAAATATCTGTTTTCTTTTTGTTCTATCTTACATAAATAGTCAAAGACATTACTCTTTGAACCTGTATATCCTTTTGCATAAATTTCTTTTATTGTTTTGCTTTTACTCCACCCAGAATCCAAACATTGAATAATGAAATCATAAAATATATCCAATTTACTCTGCCGGGTTCCGTACATACTTAATTCTTCCGGATCTCCTTCACGATATTTTGCAATCGTATTTCGTCCTACCCCCATTCGTTTTGCTATTTCACGATAGCTACATCCTTCACTTAAAAATTTCTGTATTTGACAGACCATTTTATACCGTTTTTCTGAAAAAATAGAAGAGTTATCCACATCAGATTTGATTTTTTTTACACGGTTCTTCTATGACTGTAGACTGCTCAACATGAGTAATACTTACTGTTGCTGGAAATGTATGATTTAGTGCCTTTTTGATTGCCTCCAATAAATTCTGATGTAAATGAAACCGGTCTGCCACCTGCATAGCATCGGGTAACTCTTCTGATATTACTTTTGCATATGCACTCGCCCGATCACGAGTGACTACTTTTATATGTTTATTATTCTTAAGCCAATTTCTTAGTGCATCTCCATTTCTTCCATCCAACAGCGCAATTGGTTCATGATTTTTTTCATTTACAATAATAGTTCCATATGTATGTCGTTTTTTATATGCAAAATCATCCACGCCAATTACATCACCTACCTCTGGTCCGGGAAGAGATTCATACTTTCTTAAAAGCAGTCTTATAACAGTATCCCCACTAATTTTAATACCAAGTGCCTTACAAATACGGGCACAACCTTCGCAGCTAGATTCCATTGCTAGTGTACAGATAAAATCAGCACATCGTTCTGTCATACGACTATAAGTATTAAGAAAACCATCAAATGTTTCAGCAAACGTTGTTACTTCACAGTCATTATTTATACATTCATATTCATGAGAACAAATCTCAAGTTGAACCATCTTCCCTAAAATAGGGAGATCCTGGACTTTACGAATATAGGTTCCATGATATTTATCTGTTATATAACCACATTTTGGGCACCTGCAATCCTTGGAGATTGATTTCATTCGCATTAAAATCTGTTTTTCATATTCCTGAATCTTAGTTACTAAAACTTCCCACACCTAAACAGGGCTTCGCACCTTGAAAATTCAATATTT
>ENA-ORSO01000897-ORSO01000897.1-human-gut-metagenome-genome-assembly--contig:-NODE-897-length-21665-cov-110.337714_pt1 | contig 21665 bp, 13 predicted proteins | sample MGYA00241902_ERZ509168 | MGnify/ENA primary metagenome ERZ509168 (study PRJEB26280, sample SAMEA2338806) | human gut metagenome | biome: human gut; feature: human-associated habitat; material: faeces... | reverse complement strand
GTATTAGTTTTTCTAAATAAGGTATTAAGTGACAAAAATTGCCATAAATATAAAAAAAGCGCTAAGTTTTTTAAGGCTTAGCGCTTGTCTTTTTTAGAGATTATCTTTTCTTTTTAAATCGTCTTAATTAGATTGTCTTTGAAGCAATCTTTAAAGCTGTCTGTGGCTTTGAATCAGGTCTGAACAGCATGTATAAGAATGCAGCTAGAACGATGAAAGCAGCAACAGTAAATACGCTGAATGGAACTAAACCAGTAATCAAACCACCGATCTGGAAGATTACTAATGCTAAGCAGTATGCCCAAACAGTCATATAAGTGATTGCAAAGATCCACCACTTGGTTGAACCTAACTGTCTCTTCATAGCACCTAATGCAGCAGCACATGGAGTTGACCACAGGTTGAAGCTTAAGAAACTTAAACCAACTAAGCTCATTAACATTGGGCTTGGAGTTAATCCTGAAACCTGTGAGAAGTAGTTAGTTAAAGCAGCAGTTAAATCTGACTCACCACCTTCGAACTCACCATCTAAGCCAAGAACAACAGCTAAGGTACCTACAACATTCTCTTTAGCTAGTAAGCCGTTGAATACAGCAACTGTAGCCTGCCATGAACCGAAACCTACTGGTACAAATAAGAAACAGATTGCTCCACCGATAGCAGCTAAGATTGAGTCGTCTACGTTCTCAACCATACCAAAGCCGTCAGTGAAACCGAAGTTTGCTAAGAACCATACAACTACTACAACGGTGAAGATGATTGTACCAGCCTTTACTACGAATGCTCTGCAACGCTCGTAAACGGCCTTTAAGATATTACCGATGGTTGGCATGTGGTAATCAGGAATTTCCATAACGAATGGAGAAACCTCTTCTTTGAATGCACTGTTCTTCTTTAAGATGATACCAGTGCAAACAATTGAGAAGATTGAGATTGCATATACGAATGGAGCAAACCACCAGGCACCATCAAAGCATGAAGCAAAGATCATAGTCATGATAGGTAACTTTGCTGAACATGGGATGAAGGTAGTAGTGATCAGACCAATACGTCTTTCATTGATGTTATCAATGGTCTTGTTAGCCATCAAAGCTGGAACACCGCAACCTGTTGCGATAACCATTGGAATGAAGTTACGACCTGACAGACCAAAGTGACGGAAGATTCTGTCCAGAACGAATGCTACACGGGTCATGTAACCTGACTGCTCTAAGAATGACAAGAACAGGAATAAGAATGCAATCTGAGGTAAGAAACCTAAAACAGCACCAACACCACCTACAACACCGTCAACTGCTAATGACTGTAACCACTCAGGAGCACCTGCGCTCTCGCATAATGCAGTAACAGCATCGGTTACGTAACCGCCGAACAGGTTATCGTTAACCCAGTCAGTGATAGTTGCAAACTCTGTTTCACCATCATCGTTAGTAAATGGAATTAACTCTAGATATGAGGTGAAGTACATAGCTCCGAAGTAAACTAAACTTACAACGATTAAGAAGATAGGTAGAGCTAAAATCTTGTTTAGAACTAACTTATCAATTGCAGCGGTAATTGCTGAAGCTGATTTAACTTCTTTCTTGCAGCTGTTTAAGATCTCTTCGATTACCTGGTAACGGCGCTTAGGGAAGTAAGCCTGAGCATCTGTATTGTAAGCCTGCTCAATTTCAGCAGAACCACGAGCCACCTCAGATAAAACGTCCTGCTTATCTTTGTAATCTTCTAAATAAATCTCGTCGCTCTGTAATAAAGCAGTAGCAATAAAGGTACGTGCACCTTCATTTAAAGATGAATCTAACTTTGAAGCTACATTGTTAACTGCAACATTTGAAACATCTTCAAAGAAAGACTTAACTTTAGGAGCTTCTGCGCTCTCTAGAGCCTGAATTAACTTATCAATACCCTGTTTGTTTGATGCTGAAATATCAACAACTTTTACGCCTAACTTTTCAGACAGCTTCTCAACATCGATGGTGATACCGGTTTTCTTTACGATATCCATCATGTTTAAAGCTACGATCATAGGCTTGTTGAATGCTGCAACTTCTAAAGTTAATGACAGTGATCTGTCTAAGTGTGAAGCATCAACGATGTTTAGAATTACATCATAGTCATCTGATAATAAGAAATTACGTGAAACGATTTCTTCAGGTGAATATGGTGATAATGAGTAAAGACCTGGAAGATCAACGATATCCCAGTCTTTTGATGAAACTTTACCGATAACTTTATCAACAGTTACGCCAGGCCAGTTACCTACGTACTGATTTGAACCTGTTAGAACGTTAAATAAGGTTGTCTTACCGCAGTTCTGATTACCAATTAAGGCAAATGTTTTCTTAGACATTACATAACCTCCACTAATGCGGCATCGCTCTTGCGTAAGGTAAGAGAATAACCTCTTACGTTAAGCTCAATTGGATCACCTAAAGGAGCGCTTCTAACAAAAGTTACCTTGGTATTTGGGGTGATACCCATATCAAGCAGTCTTCTTCGTAAAGATGAGCCTTCACCGTGAACTTTTACAACTTCAACAGTCTGACCCACTTTGATGTTATCTAGTGTGGACATATTCTTCACTATTATGTAGTTAAAGGTTTATAAATTTTTCTCGCTAACCGTAATACTTGGCTAACATCTATTAGCTTTAAGTAATCGGAATTATCAATGATTAAAATTGGTTACTGTTGAATTATTCAAATTGCATACAACTAAACCAAGTTATCATTATTTAACGTTCGTAACTATATGCTAACTCATTTTAAAATTCAACAAGATTTTTGTAAAAAACAAAATTTGTTCTGCATCACATTTTTTTGGTGCATGTGTGAATAAAAATTTCGATCACTTATAATGGACGAAATTTTCGAAACGTTATTTTGCAACTATTATTTGAGTAACTATTTATGCAGTTTTCTATACAGTCTTCTAAACTACTTTGTTTTCAATCTGTTAATTGAAGCTGTTTAAACCGCTACTACAAATAACAGCTGCAGATAACCTTACTTATATATAACAACATATATACTGGAGCTCATTATGATCCACGCTGTTGATCCACATGGAAGTTTCTTTAAATTCTTCAACAGGATCCCTTTCATTATGCAGATTGTTCTAGGTATGATTTTAGGTATCATCCTGGCTTACTTAATTCCACAGGGACAAAGCTTTATCACCATGTTAGGTGATCTCTTTGTATCAGGCTTAAAGGCAATTGCACCTTTACTGGTTTTTGTGCTGGTTTCTGCATCTATTGCCCGTCACAAGCAAGGCGCTGATGCTAAATTAAAGCCAATCTTAGTGCTTTATGTTTTAGCAATGGCACTCTCTGCTGCTACTGCTTTAATCATGACAAAAATTTTCCCTAGCACCTTCTCTGTATTAGCATCTCAAGCTGTAGCTGATGCTCCTCAAGATGTATCAACTGTGTTAGTAGGATGCATTAAGAAAGCTGTAGATAATCCTGTTAATGCTTTAATCTCAGGTAACTATCTGGCAATCTTATTATGGGGTATCCTATTTGGTATTCTTTTCCGTAAAGCAAATGATGCAACTAAAGCTGTTCTTTCAGACTTTGCTTCAATTGTAAGTGGTGTTGTAAGAATCGTAATCAGATTCGCTCCATTAGGTGTTTTAGGCTTAGTTTACTCATCATGCACCCAAGAAGGTGGTTTTTCAAACTTATTAAGCTATGTTCATGTAGTTGGTGTGTTAGTTGCAACCATGCTTATCATTGCTCTTGTAATCAACCCATTATTAGTATTCTTAACCACCTTTAAGAATCCTTACCCTCTTGTTATCACCTCAATCTTACATTCAGGTATTACAGCATTCTTCACAAGATCATCTGCAGCTAACATTCCTGTAAACATCGCTTTATGTGAAAGATTAGGTGTACCACGTGAGTCATACTCAATTTCAATTCCATTAGGCTGCACCATCAATATGTCTGGTGCTGCAGTTACCATCGTTGTTATGACAATGGCTGCTGTTAATACCTTAGGTATTGAAGTTAACTTTGGTACTTCATTCTTAATGTGTGTTGCTGCTGTAGTTTGTGCTTGTGGTACTTCAGGTATCGCAGGTGGCTCTTTGATGCTAATTCCATTAGCTTGCTCAATCTTTGGTATTTCAAATGATATTGCAATGCAGGTTGTAGGTATTGGATTTATTATAGGCGTAATTCAGGATTCAACTGAGACAGCTCTAAACAGCTCATCAGATGTTGTATTCACAGCTGCTGCCAATAAGATCACAGCAGTGCCTAAAGACTAGATAAAAGGAATTATTCTTTACATAAAAAAGTCCGCTGTGCGGACTTTTTTGTTAAAGAACAGTATCTAAAAAATAATCAGTCATCCTTTTCGCTCAGATCATTAAGAGCCACTAAAAATTCCTGATTTCCTTTCTTTTCAATGAAGTTTCTTACCTCTTCATGCATATGTACTATCTTTTCATAATATCTCTGCTGATAGCCTCTTGCATTAGACAGTTTACTAATACAACTATCGATTGCTTCATATATTTTATTAAGATACTCAAGATTCATGGGATTAGAATCATTTGGAGTCAGAAAATCCGGATCTTTTGCTCTGTATTTTAAAGACACCAGAAGAAGTAACGTTGCTGTATAGAACTTTGATTTAAAATTATTCTGCACAAGCTGTTCTTCAAGCATGTCATAACTCATCTGAACCATGTTGTCAGCAGTAGTCCCGTCCAGAATATTTTTTGCTTCCGGAATATAATTTAAAAGCCATACTAATCCCTGTGCATAATATATTTTCTTTCGCCATCCACGCTGAAGGTTATTTATATACCAGTAAATCAGTCTGATTGCATCTTCACTGTCATAAAGAACTTTGCATGAAGTTCCAAAGAATATTTGTGGACTTATAAAACGGCTCTGACATGCCAAATGCTGCAGGCAAACCTTCTTTAAAGTGACAGGTGCAAACCTGTAGAATACTTTTAATTTTGTTAAAGCTTTTAATGTTGCCTGAATTGCACTGTATCCCTGTTCGCTTTTATGAGTCAGCTCATATGCATGACTGCACACGATTTTCAGGATCCTGTTGAGATATAAATTATTTATCTCACTTCTAGTATTAAACTCCAGATCATAAGTTTTATACGAACGGTTGTCGTTATGTCTTGAATAAGGCAGTCTCCTTAAAAGCTCCTTAATATTCTCATCATCAAGTCTGAAGAAAGGATCTGTCCTGATGTAGTTTTCAAGGTACTGACAAATTTCAATCAGATTCTGGTTCTTTTCATCAGCAGGGAAAACAGGACCAAAGGTTAATATTGAAGGATAAGGCAATCCTGTTTTTAAATTTGCAAGACTCTTTTTCTTCATCTTCGAATAATCAAAGATAAAGCCATTGTCAGAGTAGAAATTAAGTTCATCCTTTATTTTTATTCTGGCAAGTCCAAAGGCAGCTTTCATTGAGACGGTGATGTATAAACGCAGATCTTCAGGAGACACTTTCTCAAAAATACGCTTTTCAAAGCGTATACCGTCATCGCCTTCACCCGTACTTTCCACTCGAAGATAAATAGGAAGTGAATTATGACCTTTCTGAATGCCAAGCTCTTTAAAAGGCTCCAGAGAGTTGTACTCTTTTCCGCCCTCTACATACTGCCCTTCTTTTACCAGACTCATCCAGCTCCAGTCTTCAGTCTCTTCAGAATAATAGGCAATTTCAAGCTTTGGAAGACAATCAAGGTAAGTCGGTCTGTCGTTTTTTAAATTCTCATAATACAGTCTTGAACCTTCTACAATCAGATCGGTATCAGAGGTCCATACCTGTATGTTTTGTGAGGACAGTTTTTTCTGAAGCTGTGCGGATATTGCCTCTGTTGCAATATCTCCACTCAAGAGGATGGCATCATACTTTTCTTCACTATTTCCCAAAACAAAGTCATACAGGGATAATGATTCACCAGCTCCATGCTCTAGCTGCACCACTCTGTGCAGAAGATCAGACTGAATAAATCTATTTTCCGCATCAGGCTCAAGGACAATACTCTTTACGATAGTTTTGAGATGGGAGTCGCCAGTTTCAAGAGGTAAAGGCTCTTCCTGATAAGTTTTTCCCAAAGCTGATCTTACATAATCCGATCTGGTATTAAAAATCTCCCACAGAGTTTTATCTGAGCACTCTTTCTGCCCTGATAATTTCTGCCTGAGACACTGACATAAATAATCAAAGCCTGAGAATACCCTCTTCTGTATTTTAGGTCTGGTTCTTACAGGTACAAATTCATTTTTTAAACGACGGAGTTCAAAAACCGCACTTTCTAAAGAATCTTCCCCAAGATAGGCAACTTTAATTCTCTGACCTTCCTTAAAAGAAATTCTGCTCTTGTTCTCCTCAATAAATTTCATTAAGGCGGCAACTTCACGCCAGATCAAGGTGACCTCAACGTTTTTAGAGCTAAAAGAACGGATCAGATATTCTTGGGAATATTCCGTAAGCTCATTGGGTATTGGAATGATGTAGTGATCTTTCTGATTTTTTTTAGTTTCAATGCCATACTTCTGTTTAAATTCATTAACCAGAGCCTGTACATAGCTCACTAGTAATTCATCTACACTGACATCAATATTTCTTACGTTTTTACTGTCTGAAAAGTTATCTCTGAGCTTTACATTCAGTTTTGTTCTTGAGAAATCCTTAGAAGATATAAACTTATTCCAGAGCATGCAGACAGGAAATCTGTCAACAGCATCAAAATCGTCAACTCTCGATTCAAACGGAAAACTAAAGCCCTGGGAGATACGGTTTCTGTTGGCATCAGATCCTGCAATAAAATCGTGATATCCCCTGACCAGGACCACATTCATTCTGTCGCCGTTAACATACTGCCTGTCAGAATCAGCCTCATGGACCTTATCATTCATGCCGTAGGCTTCAATTACGTATGCACTCATAGAATATTTCCAATATAATCTGCCAAAAAGTCTACTATTCCAATTGCATTCAGTCCCCAGTCATTAGGATTTGACGAAATGCAGTACATGCCAATTCCGTTTTCAGTTTTTTTAAACTCGATTCCATTTTTGATATTTGCAAAAATTAAAGCACCAATATGATATTTGCCCTTTGTCTTTTCACTGTTGGCCTTACTTATTTCCAATGTCGCATTTTTAAAGATATCTTCTATTGAATCAGACTGTTTTGACTGAACGATATTGACTGAATAGACCGGTATGATGAAGTTGTTACTGTTTTTATTGTCTCCATCCATTGAAATGATCTTGATAAAACGCTGTGTACCAAGATACTTTAATACAGCGTTTTTAGGATACTGTGCTTCATGCTTGAAAGCGTGACTCCAGAGCTGGATTTCATAATAGCAATTATCCTTTGTACTCAGAATAAATGGACCTACAGGATAGGAGCTTAATTTTTTGCCAAAGTGCTGCTCTTTATAAATCTCAATATAGGAATCTCCCATACAGTCGAGCTTTAAACCTTTTGACTTTAATCTGTCTGACGATACAAGAGAACAGAAGGCTGACTGCAGGAGCAATCCTGTCAGATCACAGAAGGTATTGTCCTGATATTTAAAGGAGAGATCGAGCTGTCTTTCCTGACGGATTAAAGTCAGATAATATTTCCAGATAACCTTATATCTTTTTTCATTCTGTAAAACGTAGTTTGGGCCTGGCAGAGTATTCTGTCTGGTTATTTCATTCCAGACAGGATTTTCTAAAATTATGGCAATCTGCCTTTCAAGCAGGATCACCTTTTTAACACGTTCAGAATTGTAAACTTTAGAGTCGTGAGAGAACTCAGAGAGGTATTTTTCGCATTCTCTTTGAGCTCTATACAGAAAATCCTTGAGAACTCTGTTTTCTAGCAGATCATATTTCTCAACTCTTGCTATACCCATCATCTTAAAGTCGTTGGTAGCAACCTTCTGTTTAAGAGTATCACCTGGCTGTTTGATTAAAAATCTTATACATGACTGATCGAGCTCTTTAACTCTGCTCAAAGGCAGCATCATGCGCTTTCCTGAGAGTATCTTTCGCATACTTCTGCATAAAGAAGGGAGCAGTTTTAAGAGTTCATCACTGATACTTGCAATAAAGGAATAGCGTGGTCTTTCCTCTCCGTTGCCAAGAAGCAGCAGTAAGGTTTCAAAAACCTTATCTGATCTGCGTTTTTCTCTTTCGTAATTGGCAAGCTCATCAAAATAGGAAAGATAAAGCTCTAGAAGCTTTTTGTTTACCTCACCTGATGTAAGTGTATTTTCAAGACCTAACTGCAGTTCTGGTAAAGTATCAGATCCTTTTACCTCAAGATATTCACCCTTATGATTTTTAGGCAGAGTATAGGTATAGCTGTATAAAGCATAGTTAAAAGGATCATTCCTTACATTTTTAGCAAGCGGATAAAAGAAGTCCTTTACCTGCTTTTTTATAGCATTGATATAGAACTCCTGATGGATCTCAATTAAAGAACCTCCTGTATATTTGAGTTTTACAGGATCCTTTAATTCCTCAAGAGTATAAGCTTTTGCAAAATCCTCTGACCACTGCCACGGATAGTTGCGGACACGCAGCACTATATTGCTCATAAGTTACAGCCTGACTATCTTGAAATACCCTGCCACATAAACATGCCAGTGTTGAACTCGTCATTCTTGACATTGTCAAAGGCCTCTTTGAGAGCATCATCATTAAGAGTGTCAATTACACGCTCAATAGTGTCAAGACATCTGATACTTGAGTCCAGAGATAAATCTATGCCTCTTACTTTTGGCATGATCTTCTGCTCAATCTGATCTGCTACAGCAAGTTTTATATCAGTATCCACATTTTCTTTTGGATAGTTTGCAACATAGGATTTAATTGCATCATTTACACGGAAACCGAATGGTTTACCGATGCATGACATGGCATCGTTAAGTGAAGAGACACAGTCATTTACAAAGTCAAGATGCTCTCCTAAAGAAGCATCGACTTTCTCCTTGGACACTATCCATTTTTTGTACAGGTTATAGCTCATTGCGCTGTGAGGCACGATAGCCACTCCACTGTGTTTTGAGTTTTCCTTGCTCATTGTCTTATTTGAAGGCTTGCCAAAACGCAGCAAATTGGCTCGGTCCAAAACCTTATCTGACAAGGTCTGAGTTGATTCGTCCTCGTTCATGGTACCTACAAACAGCACGTTATCAGGAACCCAGATACTGCCAAAGTTATCATCAATGGTAATTTCAGCCTTCATTCGCTGACTCTTGTCATTGACATTAACCACAGTTCTTCTAAGTTCAAGACGTGACAGGAAGTTTGCAAAATAATACTCGGTTCTTGCAAGATTCATTTCATCAAGAAGTACCAGTACCATACGGTCTTTCAGAATATCAGCTGTTTTTTGAGCTTCAGGAGAACGGATATAAGGCTCTTTTGTAAATTCATTTTTATTGTCAAAAGCCACCAGTGTTTTTGATAGTTCAGTTGCCTGGAATTTCTTTTCTAGATAATTGTAAAAGCCTATAAGATCCTGAGGAGAATCCCATCTTGGTTCTACAGGTATCACCACAGTGTAAATACCGAAGAAGGCGCCATACTTTGTAGGCAGCAGAGTTTTACCGGTACCGGAGATACCTGCAAGCACAGTAAGCGGATTAACTGACTGGCTCTTGAGGGCTGTATGAAAAGCTTTGATGACACGATTTGAAAAATGATAGTTTTGTAGCTCCAGATACTGCTCAAACTTATTGAGTTCCTCAACCTCTTTTTCAGAGAATTGATTATTTCCCTTAGTGCCTTTTGCAAAAATTTTAAGACCATCTGGAGGATCCATCAGATTTCTGTAGCCTTCAATAAAGTCTTCTGAGGTCTTCTGATGCTCATGCTTTAATTTCTCGATTTTAGATTCAAGCTCAGTTGCATTAGAGCGTAACAGATTGTTCTTAATTTCTGATTTGGCAATATCTTTGCACAGAGAGTTAAATTCTTCCTGTTTTTTCTCGATATCAGTCTTAAGCTTTTCAACCTCACTGCGACGTTTGCTGTTATTAGCCTCTTCTTTATCAAGTTCGTCTTTTTTCTTTAACATCTCATCATATGAGAACTTGGTCTGGGAATAATCACGATTTAACTTGTCGCTACGCTCCTGAATAGAATCCAGTTCCTTTCTGAATTTTTCAAGTTCCTCTGATGAGTTCTTGAGGTTGGCAATCTTATTTTCCAGATCTTTAAGTTCCTGCTCAGCCTTATTCTTCTTATTTTTCTGTGTTTCAAGCACGTTATTTAAGAAGCTGATCTCTGATCTTATCTTGTAATTCTCATTGCGATTGGTTGAAAGTTCACTCTGTACAGCCTCAAGATTGCTTTCAACCTGCTCTAACTGAGCCTGCAGATTGTCTTTGATAAGTCCGTCATCAAGATGCTCCTTTGCATCCTTGATTGCCAGCTCATACTCATGTCTTAATCTTTCAATAGCCTCTTCATAAGCTTTAGCCTCGGCTTTGAACTGCTCAGCCTTGGCCTTGTATGAAAAGTACTCTGACTGATTGAGCTCCTCTTTAGGGAAACGTTCTACAAAGTAGCCTGCTGTTTTGGCAAGAGTAACACCAATCAGGACAAGGATCAGTAAAAGGGTTACCACACCGATTGGAACGAGGTAAATGATATTTGCATTGATAAAGTCTGTCATTTTTAATCTTCTCTATCTTTTAATCTTGGCTGATGTTCAGCATTACTTTTTGCTTTTTTCCTGATTATCTAGTTTTTCTTTTAATTCCTGCTGTTCCTTCAAAACCCTGTTCATAAGTTCCATCATATTGCTCTGAACGGAGGCAACTGAATCTGATAACTGCTCCACTTTTCCTGAGGTATCCTGAAGTTTTGCGTTCATATCATTAAGAAGAGCACCTCTGTCGCGTTTGCCAAACTCGTCATTTACACGTTTTTGTGTGGCAAGGATACTCTCAAGAGCCTGATTTAAAGACGCTGATCCACGCTCAAGACTGTCAAAGATATCCTTTCTTGAGGTCAGGGCTTTAATTGAGTCTACAGAGTTTTTTATGGATTCAATACTTGATGCAAGCTCTTTATCAACACTGCTGTATGAGCTGTTCAGTTTCTGAGTAATATCTGAAAGCTCTTTTTCAATTGAAGCGTAAGCTGTCGACTCCTTTGCAATCAGATCTTCAAGTTTCTTTACAGGAGAATCCAAATCTGACAGTTTTGCTATCTCCTCTGTCAGCACATCCTTTCTGGCAGTAAGAGTATCAGTCTCCTGTTTAAGTAAGTCTCTGTCATTTATAAGTTTGTCATTTTGAGCTCTCTGCTGTTTTAATTTTTTCTGATTATCGTTATAAGTGGCAACTGCACTGTCATTCTGCTTTTTAACTTCTGCAAGACTGTCGTTTGCTTTAGCTAGTTCGTCATTTGCACTCTTTACAGACGACTTCACTGCAGTAAGTTCCTGCTTTGCCTTTGACAATTCATTCTCAATGTCGTCCCTTTTTGAAATCAGATCATTGAGCTTTCTGTTTTCTTCAACAAGACTGTCATGTTTTTTGTTTTCTGCACTGAGTTTTTCGCTGACAGTTCTGATCTGGCCACTGATATCATTGAGATCATTCTTAAGAGCTTTCAGTTCACTCTCAGACTTGAGATATTCCTTTTTCATATTCGGAAGATCGCGTTTTATAGTCTCATAATATTCGCGCTCTGCAATCAGCTGACTGAGTTCAACATCAATCTGCTGCTTTTCCTGTTCTACATGAGCCCAGACTCCAATGGAATAAACCATAATGACCACAAGCAAAAAAAGAGCCGTCACCATCAGTGCAACCAGATGCTTGAGGCAGAAATGAGTAATTCCACCAGCATTCTTTTCTTTTTTATCATCCATAGTTAAAGCCTTATCTGTTTTTATAGTAACCCTTTGTATCTGTCAGCAAATTCTTTTGCATAAGCTCTAGCATTGAGCTTAAACAGGCTTTCGTCAAAAAATTCAGGCACAAACTTGTTGCTGCCGTTTTCAAAAGACTCTGCATTTATCAGACGATCCGTGTCTGTCTGACTTAAGATCATCACTGTTTTCTCTGCTGCTGTCCCATCTGTCTTAACCCTGCTGTGACTGTCAGGCTCAGATATGCCATCGATTATCAGATATGAAAGATTAAGATCATCAATACACTTTTTCCTAACTGCAAGTTTCTGCGCTTCAAGGTAAGGGATAAAGCGCTCAATTGAGGATGCTGACTCTGATTTTTCGTAAGATTCATCTGAAGAGTACATCTGATTAAAACGCATTGAGACAAGTCCGTCATCATCAACGGATAAACGGTCAATTAAAGAATAGGCGGTGATATCATCAGATTCATCAGATGACATCTTTCCTGTTTCACTGTCTTCATCAGTATCATCATTTTTTCTAACAATAATGGAAACAGATTTTGATTTTACAAAAGTCAGGATCAAATCAGCTATACCGGTATTTTTGTCCACCATCATCAGAGTCTTATCAAAGATACCAGGAATAAACAGGGATTTTGCCATTTCACTTACTGTTGAGAATTCACATACAGGAGAGACAAGTGAAAGCATAGCCTTAAGATCACCTTTCTGTTTAATATCCTCATAATCAAAAAAGTCATGCCTGATTTTAAAAAGCAGAGAAGGCTCTGGATCTTCAAGGCGTTTTAGTAAGGATGCAAACAGTTCATCTGTACTGTTTTTGAGCTCTTTACAGTCTGCCTTACCGGATCTTAGCAGAAGTTTTCCCTCAATGCTTTTGAGCTTTGCCTTTTCGTAAGTAAGTTTCAGATATCTGTCAAACAGCCTTACTGTCTTTATAAAATCCTTTAAAGATTCTACTGAAGCAGGCCTTTTGAGTCTGCAAAGTCTGATTACTTTGTTGCCTATAAAAAGTTAATTTGCAAAGTTGAACTTTGCAACATCAAAGCCTGTTAACTTATTCTCCTGATATCCGATATAGTATTTTGACAGGATCTTCTGACACAGCTCACGAAGCTTTGTATATTCTGATAAGAGAAGCTCTTTATTATCAAGTGCTCTGCTTGACACCTTTTCCTTTAAAAGAGAGTGCAAAAGCTGTAACTCTTCATCGTTTAAAGCCTGATTAAAGGCAATGTCACTGCATTTTCTGAGTGCTCTTAAGCACTTTATAAAATCATCTAAAGGGAAATCATCATCCTCTTTAAATTTATGCACCTTACTCTTAAGTCTTCTGCAAAGAGAATCACTATCATTATTAAGGTTGTAGTCATCATCCTTTTTAAAGAGTGAGGCTGTTCTATTTAAGTTATCCTCATTATTTCCATAAGAGATGACTGCACCAATGCTGTTTGACAACATCAGATTTTTTGCTGCATATCTGCATAAGGTGGCATAGTCAAAATTCTCAGTTACGTACATCAGAGAGTTTTCTTTTGACAGTACGTTGCAAAGAACAATCTGCCCTGCTCCCTGCAGTCTGTCACTGTCACAGTCACTGCCGATTACAAGATCTTCAAAAAGAGTTATATCGCTTGAGTCATTGCATACCTGTCTGCGGCTGAAACAGGATAATGCTGTATTATCAAGTGCCTTTTCATCAAGTCTTAAAACAGTTTCTAACTGAGCCATTTTGTACAGGATAGACGGCTCTCTCTCATCAACAGGGACTATTACAGCTCTGTTAAGGATAAGCTCTTTGTGATTTTTTATTTCCTCGTTAAGAGGTCTGTCTGATAGGACCTGCGGATTTAGAGGATCTGATTCACATTCAAAAAGGTTGGAGATTAATAAAAGAGCATTCTCAAAAGGCATATCTGCCTTTGAAAGTTCAAAATTATCAATGCTGTCAAAGTCACTTACAGGAGAGAGTTTGAGCTTTAACAGTAAGTCATTTGCAACCTGCTCGCCACTGTTTTTTGCTATCGCTTTTATAAAGCAGCTGTTGACAAGATACCTGTCATTTTTTAGTTTTCTAAGATAACAGTCAGCATTGTCAGTATCCACATTGTCAATGGCACTGCAAAAGACAGGTGTAAAGCTGCCGTAACCGTCTGTGTAGACAGGATAACCGAACAAAAGTGCTCTAGTTGCGTTTTTATCAACACAGGATGTGACATTTAACGCCTCAGCAGGAATTTTTGCCTGATAGGCAAAGAAGCTGTTTTTTTGTGTTGAACGAACGAAAAAAGGAGTGAAGTGTCCTTTAAAAAGACTTTCTGAAAACTCTTTTTTATTCAGGATAAAGTTACTTACTCTGATAAGTAAATCGTGCTTTAAATGAAAAACCAGCTCCTTTAAATATCTGTAGGAATCGTTTTCATTAAATAAGCCTGCATTTAACAGAATTTCTCTAATCTCGTCAGAACAGATACTTTCATTTGTGATTGATAATAAAAAGTCTTTGAATGAATAATGACTGCCATCAGGTCTTGCAACTCTGTATCTTTTACCGTTACTGTCTTTTTTTATAAGCTCTTTATCAGCTATCAGTTCATGCTGTGCAAGAATAGCCTCACCGTAAGACAGATCGGTTTTGGCATAGATCTTCTTTCTGAAGTCTCTAAGAGAGCGGGCTGAAGATATGTTTTTAATTGCAGCTAACGCCTTTTGAGTATTCTTATCCATTTTACTGCTTGTCTACAAAGCCTTTACTGAATCTGCTCTTTGGTTTCTTTTGGACATTGGAGCTTTCATAGTCTGCATATGCCTTTTCCTCGTTTTCTAGCAGCAGTTTACTTCTGTTCTGAAGTGCTTTTGCTCTTTTTGAGATTATAAAAAGCAGTAGCAGTACTAAAGCTACAAGTGTAACCACACTTAATGAAGAATATAAAAAGACCTGAGCAGGAGTGCTCTTTGTCTTACTCTCAAGATTTCGCCTGTTCAGTGATTTATTCTCATTTTTGAGCTTTTCTATTACAGCACCGCTGTCCTTTGAAGCTGTCTCAAGCTCAAGAAGTTCCTGCTCAAGCTTTTTTATTTCCTCCTCGTACTTTGCTGTAAGCTTAGGATCAGAGGATTCATTTTTCATTTTTGTCAGTTTGTCTTTTCTTGAAAGGAAGATTGCCCTCTTTTGTAGAAGAGTCTGAGTGGCTTCCTTCTGGTGAGCCATATCCTGAGTTACTGACACATTTAACATCAGTCTAAAACCTGTGTCTTTTGATACAGTAGGTTTGTTGTTGGTATATCTTTTCTTTTCGCTTCTAAGAGAGCTTGTAAGCTCACTTTCATTTGTAAGATAGCTGCCGCCTCTTACGGTACTGCCGCCTCTCTGTCCTGCCAGCCCCTCAATACCTGTTGCCTGGAAGGCTTCTAGCATATACTCCTGTGCATTGCCAAGCATATCAAACAGACCGAGTGCATTAGGACTTTTACGACCAATAAGCTGTAACCTTCCGTTTGAGCTGTCAGCTCCGTAGAACCAGGCATAATCATTCATCTGCAGTTTTCCTGGCAGTACAGGTCTTTGAGCTTCCAGATCCTTTTTACTTACAGCAAGTCCACCTCTTTGAGCAAAAGACCAGAAACATTCTACTGGCAGTGTGGCGTTGGCTTTCTCCTTACCCATTGAAGGTGTTTCAGGGATAGACTGCAGATAATCTGAGAAGGCTTCTGCAACCTTTTGAGCATCGGCAAAACTAATGTTAACCTTTGGCAGAGCATCGGTCTTTGAAGGGGTTGCCTTACATTTGCCATCCTTAATTGCATCTGCCTGACCTTTTGTCATCTCATACTTCTGGATGTAGAAGAAATAACCTTTTTCATCCTTAAAACCGCCTCTGACAGCACACTGACGCTCTGACTGCATTAGGGCTCTGCTATCGTCAGATGAACCTTCTGTAAAAGTGCAGCTGTGAGTTATATCTGTATCCTTGGCATCATTTGTATAAACCTTTCTAAAAACAATAAAGTAGTCTTTGCTGTTACAAGGCAGAGGTAACACCAGATCATCCGGCATTGGTTTAGGATTGAATACTTTTGGACTTAAATCTGCAGGTGCTGTTGACAGTTTTGCAGCCTCAGCAGGTGCTGATGATAGAAATAAACTTACAATGAAAAACGATGTCAGATACTTCTTCAGGTTCATAACTTGTATATTGTTTTAACTGGTAATCTTTAGAATTATGCTTTACATGTCATTATAAAGTAAACGCACACAACAAATATGTGAATTCACTTCAATTATTATACTACCAGAGCTTTATAGATATGGACTGCTGGCAAAATTAGTATGGATTAACCATTCTGTGATAATTTCATTACTATTTGAATTTAAAACAAAGTAAACTTTTGAAATTACAACTGATACAAGTGTTTTAGGACTGAACCAAATTTTGCATAGAGGAACAAACGATGGTTAAACAAAACAGAAATACGATTGATGGATTAGACAAAACAGAGGTAAACAAGAAATCAACTGAAGACTTATGTTTTGATCCGTCAGATGCCTCTATAACTCCTTCTTCAGATAAAAGCATTCCTAATAATGTGTTAGATGTACTTGTTAAACTTGGTGATAAAAAGGTTAACAATGATCCAAAATCTACTGCTGATACTAATAATGCAGATCAAAGTGAAGCTGTCCTGCTAGAAGACACTGTAAGCAACCTTCTGGACAAAATCATAGAAAAGCGTGTAAACCAGCGTTTAAGTGAACTGGGGATTACTGATTCAAATGGAGCCTTAAATACTGGTTTTATAGAAGGGATTGTAGAAAAGTGTCTGGAGCTGCAATTAAAAGATCATGATTTTACAACTTCAAAGGATCCTTCATTAGAAAAGAAAACTCCCCCTACAAAAGAAAAAGTTGAAGAAAAGAAATTAGAGCAAAGTTTGAATGCTCATGATATTACTGCTTCAAAGGAAATTGTTAAAAGAAAATTCAAATACCATCCTGAGACAAAAGAAGAGCTGTTAAAACTCTGCAGAGATGAAAGTGTCTATCTTGGTGATATTGATACCTCGAAAATCACGGATATGAGAGATCTGTTTAGAGGAAAAGATGAACTCAAATACAACAGAGATTTCTCAGGTATTGAATCATGGAACGTATCGAACGTTACAGATATGAGTTATATGTTCTTAAACTCATCTTTTAACAAGAACATCGGCTCATGGGATGTTTCTAACGTTATAAATATGAGTTATATGTTCTCAAACTCATCTTTTAACCAGGATATCAGCTCGTGGGATGTTTCTAACGTTACTAATATGAAGTGTATGTTCCGTGAATCATCTTTTAACCAGAATATCGGCTCGTGGGATGTTTCTAACGTTACTGACATGCAGGAAATGTTCTGTAGAACACCTTTTAATCAGGATATCGGCTCGTGGGATGTTTCTAACGTTATAAATATGAGTTATATGTTCTCAAACTCATCTTTTAACCAGGATATCAGCTCGTGGGATGTTTCTAACGTTACTAATATGAAGTGTATGTTCCGTGAATCATCTTTTAACCAGAATATCGGCTCGTGGGATGTTTCTAACGTTACTGACATGCAGGAAATGTTCTGTAGAACACCTTTTAATCAGGATATCGGCTCGTGGGATGTTTCTAACGTTGAAAATATGTTCAGTATGTTCTGTAACACTCCTTTTAATCAGGATATCAGCTCTTGGGATGTTTCTAACGTAAAAGATATGAGAGTGATGTTCTCAAACTCATATTTTAACCAGGATATCAGCTCTTGGGATGTTTCTAACGTAAAAGATATGAGTGGGATGTTCTCATATTCACCTTTTAACCAGGATATCAGCTCATGGGATGTTTCTAACGTAAAAGATATGAGTGGGATGTTCTCTGAATCATCTTTTAACCAGGATATCAGCTCGTGGGATGTTTCTAACGTTACTAATATGAGTGGGATGTTTAGAGACTCAAAAATCGAATCATACAATAAGCCCATAAGAAAAAAACAATCTGGCCCCAAAAAGGAGAATACGATAATCTCTGTACTTAAAAACATATTCAGAGACCATGAATAACTATTTTCTAGAGCTGACATTTTTTTATATTTTGCATAGAGGAACAAACGATGGTTAAACAAAACAGAAATACAATTGATGGATTAGATAAAACAGAGCTAAACAAATCACCTGATGATTTATGTTTTGATCCGTCAGATGCCTCTATAACTCCTTCTTCAGATAAAAGCATTCCTAATAATGTGTTAGATGTATTAGTTAAACTTGGTGATAAAAAGATTAACAATGCCCCAAAATCTACTGCTGATTCTAATAATGCAGATCAAAGTGAAGCTGTACTGCTTGAAGACACTGTAAGTAAACTTCTGGATAAAATCATAGAAAAACGTGTAAACCAGCGTTTAAGTGAACTGGGGATTACTGATTCAAATGGAGCTTTAAATAAAAGTTCTATAGAAGAAATTGAAGAAAAGAACTCGAAACAAAATTTGAAAGCCCCTAATATTACTGCTTCAAAGGAAATTGTTAAAAGAAAATTCAAATACCACCCTGAAACTAAAACAGGACTTTATAATCTCTGCAGAGATGAAACTGTCTATCTAGGAGATATTGATACCTCGAAAATCACAGATATGAGAGATCTGTTTAGAGGAAAAGATGGACTCAAATACAACAGAGATTTCTCAGGTATTGAATCATGGAACGTATCGAACGTTACAGATATGAGAAGCATGTTTTCTAACTCATCTTTTAACCAGGATATCAACTCATGGGATGTTTCTAACGTTAGAGATATGAGTTGTATGTTCTATGAATCATCTTTTAACCAGGATATCAACTCATGGGATGTTTCTAACGTTGAATATATGAGAGGTATGTTCTATGAATCATCTTTTAACCAGGATATCAGCTCATGGGATGTTTCTAACGTTAGAGATATGAGAAGTATGTTCGCTTACTCACCTTTTAACCAGGATATCAGCTCATGGGATGTTTCTAACGTTACAGAGATGAGTGATATGTTCGATAACTCATCTTTTAACCGGGATATCAGCTCATGGGATGTTTCTAACGTTACTGATATGCGTTATATGTTCTGTGACTCATCTTTTAACCAGGATATCAGCTCATGGGATGTTTCTAACGTTACTAATATGAGTGGGATGTTCTCACACTCAGATTTTAACCAGGATATCAGCTCATGGGATGTTTCTAACGTTACAGATATGAGTTATATGTTCGATAACTCATCTTTTAACTGGGATATCAGCTCATGGGATGTTTCTAACGTTAAAAATATGAGTGAAATGTTTAGTTTGTTTAGATCAAAAAAATTATACAAAATTCTCTTAAAAAAAATTCATCAATGTCAGTGATTAAAAAAGCATATTCAAAGACAATAAATTTACCAGTACTGACTTTTTTAAGATTTTGCACAAGGAACAAACGATGATTAATCAGAACAGAAATACAATTGACGGATTCGAAAAAACTGAAGCTAATAACAATTCTTCTGAAGACTTATGTTTTGATCCGTCAGATGCCTCTATTACGCCTTCTTCAGATAAAAGCATTCCTAATAATGTGTTAGATGTATTAGTTAAACTTGGTGATAAAAAGGTTAACAATGATCCTAAATCTACTGCTGATACTAATAATGCAGATCAAAGTAATGCTCTACTGCTAGAAGACACTGTAAGTAACCTTCTGGATAAAATCATAGAAAAGCGTGTAAACCTGTGTTTAAATGAACTTGGAATTACTGATTCAAGTGGAGCTTTAAATACTGAGTTTATAGAAGAGATTGTAGAAAAGTGTCTGGAGTTGCGATTAAAAGATCATAATTTTACTACTCAAAAAGAGCCATCTTTAAAAAAGAAAACTTTCCCTGCAAAAGAAGAAGTTGAAGAAAAGAAATCAAAACAAAGTTTGAAATCTCCTGATATTACAGCATCAAAATCGTCTTCATTAGAAAAGGAAACTCCCCCAGCAAAAGAAGCTGTTGAAGAAAAGTTAGAGCAGAGTTTGAAAGAGCCTGTTCTTACTGCTCCAAAGGAATCTTCATTAAAAATGAAAGTTTCAACAGCAAAAGAAAATGTTAAAAGTGACTTCAAATTCCACCCTGATACAAAAGAAGAGCTGTTAAAACTCTGCAGAGATGAAAGTGTCTATCTTGGAGATATCGATACATCTAAAATCACGGATATGAGTTGTCTGTTCGAAGGTGATTTTATTCGCTATAGCAGGGACTTCTCTGGCATTGAATCATGGAATGTTTCTAATGTTACAGATATGAGTTATATGTTCTCTAACTCTTCATTTAACAGGGATATCAGCTCATGGGATGTTTCTAACGTAAAGGATATGAGTGGGATGTTTGCCGGCTCATCATTTAACATGGACATCTACTCCTGGAATGTCTCAAATGTTAACAATATGAATTGTATGTTCAATGGATCTTCTTTTAAGAAAAACATAAGTTCATGGGATGTTTCTAACGTTAAAGATATGAGAGAGATGTTTAGTGATTCATCAAACAAATCATACAAAATTCTCTTAAGAAAAATTCATTAATGTCAGTGATTAAAAAGCATATTCAAAGACAATAAATTTACAAGTACTGACATTTTTTAAGATATTACATAGTAGGTACAAATGATGATTAAACAAAACAGAAATACAATTGATGGATTAGACGAAACAGAGCTAAACAACAAATCACCTGATGACTTATGTTTTGATCCGTCAGATGCCTCTATTACACCTTCTTCAGATAAAAGCATTCCTAATAATGTGTTAGATGTACTTGTTAAACTTGGTGATAAAAAGGTTAACAATGATCCAAAATCTACTGCTGATACTAATAATGCAGATCAAAGTGAAGCTGTACTGCTTGAAGACACTGTAAGTAAACTTCTGGATAAAATCATAGAAAAACGTGTAAACCAGCGTTTAAGTGAACTGGGGATTACTGATTCAAATGGAGCTTTAAATAAAAGTTCTATAGAAGAAATTGAAGAAAAGAACTCGAAACAAAATTTGAAAGCCCCTAATATTACTGCTTCAAAGGAAATTGTTAAAAGAAAATTCAAATACCACCCTGAAACTAAAACAGGACTTTATAATCTCTGCAGAGATGAAAGTATCTATCTTGGAGATATTGACACCTCAAAAATCACGGATATGAGAGGTCTGTTTAAAGATACACTTGGAAAAGATTTCTCTGGCATTGAATCTTGGGACGTTTCAAAAGTTACTGATATGGGTGGGATGTTTTATAACTCATCTTTTAACCAGGATATCAGCTCATGGGATGTATCTAACGTTAAAAATATGAGTTGTATGTTCTATAAATCATCTTTTAACCAGGATATCAGCTCTTGGGATGTTTCGAACGTTGAAAATATGAGTAGAATGTTCTCATACTCATCTTTTAACCAGGATATCAGCTCATGGGATATTACAAATGTTAAACTTGCAGAAGATATGTTCAAAAACACTCCAATACTAAATAAGAACAAACCTTCAAAAATAGCATTTAAGTACCACCCTAAGACAAAAGAAGAGCTGGAACAACTTTGCAGAAACAAAAGTGTCTATCTTGGAGATATCGATACCTCAAAAATCACGGATATGAGTGGGCTGTTTGAAGTAGTTATTGATTGCTATGACAGAGATTTTGATTGCTATGACGAGAGTGAAATAAAATCCGTGTAAACCCAATTAAGTTTGATATTATTTTATGACT
>ENA-ORSO01000861-ORSO01000861.1-human-gut-metagenome-genome-assembly--contig:-NODE-861-length-22265-cov-18.951103_pt1 | contig 22265 bp, 15 predicted proteins | sample MGYA00241902_ERZ509168 | MGnify/ENA primary metagenome ERZ509168 (study PRJEB26280, sample SAMEA2338806) | human gut metagenome | biome: human gut; feature: human-associated habitat; material: faeces... | reverse complement strand
TTACTTTATAGAGAGGACACAAAAATGTACCAAGTTATTTTTTAATCATTACTTAGGCTGAATGGGCTACATAATAGCAGGCTTATCATCTATAAACAAGCCATGCTGGCGCACATGGTTGATGAGCTGAGCAAACACCGTGTTGTGGCTCAGCAGTTCAGGGTTGCCCGTCAGCACCAGTTGTTTCTTGGCACGTGTCAGCGCCACGTTCAGCTTGCGGTCAATAATATGATTGTCTTCAATAAAGCTGTTGGCGGTGAGAAAGTCGAGCTGATACAGGCTATGAATGGTGAACGAATAGACAATGACGTCGCGTTGCGAGCCCTGATAACGTTCAACGGTGTCGATGCTCACCTCGCGCAGTAGCGGTAGGTTCAGCGCCTCCAGCTCTTTCCGTATCATGGCTATCTGGTTACGGTAGGGCACAATAACGCCCACCGTTTTGTTAGGCACAAACTGTTCGCCATAAAAGCGGTGTATGCGCGCCAGCACCTGAGCCACGATGCGTGCCTCTTCACGGTTAGCTTTCTCTGATGTGCCCTCTTGTCGGGCTTCGTGCGAGGCGATGAACAGCATGCGGTGCTGTTGCAGAGCACGGTCTAAGGCATCGCGAGCGGGTAGCGTGTAGCCCAGAGATTGTTCAATTTGATGCTGACAAGGCACGGGCACAAGATGTTCGCTGAAGTAGAACATACGGTTTGTAAACTCGGCCAAGTCGGGGTGCATACGTCCCTGTTTGCGCAGTATGCCTACAAACTGCTTGCGCCCCTGTCGACGTTCCACCTGTATGAGGCGTTCAAAGAGCGAGTTTCGGCAGTCGGTTAGTGCGATGCTTTGCAGCAGAGGGTCGTCTACCCGAGTGTCGACGGCGTCTTGTTGCACCACGGCAGGCAGCTGTTTATAGTCGCCCACCAGCACAAACTTGTCAATGCACGTCTGCCCCATGTCGTTGTGTGCCGCCAGCAAGCCTACGATGTCGGGCTCAAGAATTTGGCTGGCCTCGTCGATGATGGCCATGGTGAAGTGCTTTAGGTTGAACAGTTCCTGCTTTGATTGCAGCGTGCTGGTAGTGCTCACCACCACTCGAGCCTGTGCCAGTCGGGCATTGATGCCGCTGAGTGTGGGGTCGGTAGCCACCGCCTCGCCGATGAGGTAGGGCGTGTAGGCGGGGTCAGAGCGCAACGCGTTGCCCATACGTAAGAAGTTGATGTGGGCGTTGCACAGCATAGCGCATATCTCGTCAACGGCGCGATTGGTGTATGATAACAGCAGCAGCGTAGCCTCAGGGTCGGTAAGTGCCTCTTGCACCATGAAGCGAAGCGCCATTGATGTTTTGCCCGTACCTGGCGGACCCACCAGCAGATAATAGTCGGTGGCCTGCTTAATGCCCAGCAGCACCTCGTCATAGTCGGGGTGATAGCTACGTGTGAGTGTGCGTTGTGTGTCGGCTTCGGGCGCACGTTGTGCCAACAGCAAGGCCAAACGTTGTGGAGCCGTGGTCATCAATGTGTGCAGCGCCTGTATGCCGCGCCCGCCGCCATCGGTAGCAGCGCGCTCAATGGCGTAGGTTTGTTCAGCCGCTTTCGCCCTTGCCGTGTGCCCACTTACGGCAGGCAGGTCGAACAGGTGCGGGTTGTTTTGCCCATCGCTCAGCACCAGTGTCAGACGGTGCGTGCTGATGTCGGCCAACGTTCCTTTATATAATATGCTGTGTCGCACATCGGGGGTAGCCCCTTTAGCGTAGCGATACAGATACACCATGTCTCCACGACGAAAGTTGGGTAAGAAATCGTCGCCCTGTTCTGGCACCTCCAGCACCAGCGTGTCGATGCCGCTATGTGCGTGGCTGCGTCGTTTCTCAATGATGCGTAGGTCGGTATAAATGTTGCCCGCCTCGCGTTTGCTGCTTAGTGGCATATTCCACAGGTCGGCATCGCTGTTACCGTTTCCCTCTTGTGCTCCCACCTTTTGCACCAGTTGCTCTTTGATCACAAACGTCATCATGCGGCAGAAGTAAGCGTGCGCCACGGGTGCAAGGTGGTGTAGCGGCTCGGTTAGGTCGCGAAGGCGTGGCAGTTCATAATGCGATACGATGTAGCTGTCGTGGTTTTGGGTGACGATTGTTTCGGGCGTGAGGCTGGGTAGCAGCGTGCCGAAGCCATGTCGGGCAATGAAAAACTCGGTAGCTACCACCTGGTTGCGCAGCTTTATGGCCTCTTCAACCAGAGCTTGCAGTGGCTTCATTTCCAGCAGTCCGCGTTCGCGCTCATATTTCGAGTACATCAAATGTATGCGTGTATCGTTCTGTCGGCCAAAGTTTTGTTGCAGCACAGCATAGTAGAGCAGCACCTGAACATAGTGGCTCTCAATGTGTCGGCCACCATGTTCGTTGTTGAAGTCGCGCTCAATAAAAATGTTTTTACCCGACTTTTGTTCTACCAATAGCCGAAGGTCAGAGGTCATAAGGTCGACACGTCCTTGCACCCCCAACTGTTCACACACGAACGAAGGCTCCAGTATAGCCTTTTCGCGATTGAATTGCTGGAACAGTTCATCAACCATACCCTTAATGTTTTCTATCTGCAGGTTCATGGCCTGCTTCAGTGCGGGCAGGTTTGTGTCGGTGCAAGTGGCATATTCAAGCGCCTTTTGGCAGAAGTGTGTGCGCAATGTTTCGTTGAAGTCGAACTGCTTGCTGTTGATGATAGCGTCGAGCACATCGCCCGCAAAGTTACCTAACAAGATAGCTTGCGAGTTGGCGCTTGGCATCATGCGTCGCACAAGATAGTTCAAGGCGTGGTGTCCATAGTCTTTGAAGCAGGCCGCTAGCGTACTAATATCGATGAGAAAATCGGGCTCAACCACAATCATTTGTGGGGTGGCCGTTCCCTCTTTCACGGTGCAGCGTATAAGGTTGAGCTGCATGCCCTCGCGAAAGATGCGACGCAGATAGGTAAAGTCGCGATAGGAGGGCGTGTTAGTATAATTGATGACGAGGGGTAGGGGTGTGAGGTCGTTGTCAACGGTCACGGTCAGCGTGTCGTTGTCAAACGCCTGTATCACGCAGCGTATGCTGGGCCAATAGGCTTCAGTGGCCTGTCGGGGTGTGTTTGTGCTGTGGGGTAGCAACGAGGAGAGGGTGTGAGGGATGCCCTCGTCAAACACCGCCGACACAAACAAGGCCAGCGCACGGCAGTCGGCCGCCACATCGTCGGGGTGTAGCGGTTCTGCAGTACGGTTGCTATCGCGTCGCATCTTGTGAATGGCCACTTGGTCGGCTGCGCGCAGATGTCGGTCTCTACACAGCCTGTCGACCTGTGCCATCAGGCTACCGAAAGCATGATGCGAGCCCCGCAACCCGTGTGTGCAAGCAAGCACCAGCACGTCGTGCAGCGTTTTAGCGGCTTGTGAGGTGTCGGCCTGTCGTGCTGTTTGTGCGATACGGTCAAACAGTTCGGTGGCCGTTATATTGTCGTTCATCTTTATATCCCAATTATTTAATGTAGTATTGTCAATGCAATAGATTACTGCAAAGATAGTGCAAATCGAGCGCAGAATATCAAGCTGGCTTGAATATTATGCCGAGATGCAGCCTATCTTATGCAAAGATACAATATTTAAAAACCTTTTCCAAGAAACGCGCCATTTCATTTCTATATTTATATTATCTTTGCACCTAAGTAGGTGTTCATAATTATTTATATAATAACAGCATCACCTACCATAGCATCTATAACCTCATATAACAGTTACGTAGGAGCCGCTACGCGCCTTTATATCTGAGATTATATCTACCATACTATTTAATACTCTTAAATATTAAAATAATTAAGAATACCTACTTATGATAGTGAAACTTACTGACGAGATAGCTTTTCCTGACCCCCGCCAGGGCGAGCCCGATGGCTGGTTTGCCGTGGGTGGCGACCTGAGTGTCGACCGCTTGTTGCTGGCCTACAGCTACGGCATTTTTCCGTGGTATGCCTTCAGGTGGTACGACGAGATACACTGGTATTGCCCCATGCAGCGCTTTGTTATCTTTCCCAACGAGATACACATCTCGCGCTCTATGCGCAAGCTGATGCGTAAGGGGCGATATAGCGTGAGCATAAATCGCGACTTTCATAACGTGATACGCCTTTGTGGCGAGCTGCGACACGACGAAGAGGGAGCGTGGCTGGGCGACGATATGATGCGCGCCTACGAAGAACTGCACCGCCAAGGCTTTGCCGCCAGTGTAGAGGTGTGGGAGGCCGACCGCCTGGTGGGTGGCATCTATGGCGTGAACATAGGCAGCTGTTTCTTTGGCGAGAGCATGTTTTCGTTGGTGCCCAACGGTAGCAAGGTGGCGCTCATAGCCTTGGCACAATATATGGCCGAGAATGGAGGCCGACTCATCGACTGCCAGTTTGAAACGCCGCACCTTCGCAGCATGGGTGGTCGTTTTATTTCTTACGACGCGTATATGAACATTTTGCAAGAATAAGTCTTGCTGCGCCACTTTTAAAAGTATTTTAAGCGCGCGATGGCTAAAAACTGAAAAAAAACTGTTTGCAAAACGCGCGCTTTCAAATATAATATGTATTTTTGCAATGTTTATTTCTTCTACTTTAGTGAACAATCTAATAATAGCATTATAAACAAAAACTAAAAACATCTATGAGAATAAAAACTATCGTTTTGTGCGGTGCCATCCTTTTGACTGCAGGGCACCAAGAAGCACATGCCCAAGGCTTTCTGAATAAAATTAAGAAGGTAACCAAACAGGTAGAGCAAAAAGTAGATAACGTGTTAGACAGAAAACCCTCGAAAGGCAAGATGCCAAAGAAGAGCAATGGCTCGAAAAACAGAATCGATAGGCAAGTTGATGCCATGGTGGGTCCCAGTAACAATCGTAATGCTGAAGACCAAGCGCCCACAGTGCGCATACCCAAAAATCATACCGCCCTGCTCGCCCCCTTGGGTTATGACATTGGCCCCGAGTATGGCGTAAAAACCGTTACACTGCTGAAACCTCCTGCAAAGGCCGACAAGCAAGTGGCCTGGCGCGACAAGATGCCCGACCCCCGATTGCTGACCAATGCCTGCCTGGTAGAGATGTTTGAAATGCTGAGAGACGCGAGCGACTATGCCGACATGTCATCTACCCCCGCAGGCCAATACAGAGAGCTGGTTGATGAAACCATTCGTGCTCGTATTGACGTATTAGAGAATATGAGAGAGAACATTGAAGAGGTCGAAGACAAGTATGATATCCCTGACACCTACAACTGGTCTATCAATATGTCTCACCGCCTGGTGGTAAGAGACATCTCATCTGATGCCTACAAAGCATTGGTGCGTTCGTCTGTCGAGCCGCTGTTTACGTTGGAGAAAAAGTTTGACGACTATGCCGAGATGACCTCCTACTTTGAGAAACATGGTGGCATGAAGAACACGCACAAGATGACCTTGACCAAGTGGGACCCCGAGCCCAATAAAGAAAAGGTGAGCACCTCGTCGGGTGTCAGCGGCTCTGTGGTGGATAGCAACGCCAGCGGCGGTACCATTGATATAAGTGGCGTTTACTATATCGTGCACATTAAACAGAACCGTGCAATAGTGAAGAAAGTAGAGAAAGATGCGTTGCGCGGAAAAGACATCGTGATACCCGACTATGTGACGTTTAAAGGTACCAAATATCCTGTAACGCTGGTTGCTGCTTCGGCCTTTGAAAATGCACAGATAAACAGTGTGAAGTTGCCTTCTAAGCTGAAGGAGATAGGGCTGAAAGCCTTCCGAGCTACTAATATTAAAGAACTGGTTATACCAGCTTCGGTAAAAAAAGTAGAGGGCTCGGCGTTTGCTTATTGTCCTAACCTTACCAAGGTGACGTTTGCCGCATCGAATATGGAACTGATTGAGGGCTGCTTTGCAGGTTGCCATAAGCTGCAGAGCGTTACGTTCCCAGCCTCGCTTACTCGAGATATGACGTATGATATGTTCCGCGACTGCCCGATGCTCACCACCGTAACCCTGCCCAAGAACCTGCGCACGGTGCCTCAACAGATGTTCTCTGGCTGCAAGAACTTGCGTAAAATCGACTTGCCTGCCACCGTTACCAAGATTGATGGTCAGGCTTTCAACGGATGCCCTATCACCGACCTTGTTATCACTGGCGTGACAGAGGTAGACGATTCGTCGTTCATGGGGTGCAAAAGCCTGAAGACCATCACCATCAACAAGACGTTGCGCGACAAGCTGATAGACGATAACTACTGGCTCTACACCACCAACTTCTCCGATAACCCCAGTCTGCAACTGGTTGTGAAGAACGGCCAAGTGTCGTTACCCGCTGGTGTAAAGGTGCAGTAAAGGCAATGACGTTTTAAAAAGGAAACGCAACAAGATAGAACCATAAAAGGACAACCCAAACAACATTTTTTATATAATGTAAGAAAGCAATGTTGTTTGGGTTGTCCTGTTTTTTTTTTGTAGTTGTGTCTCAATTTTTTTTATCTCCCTTTTTTACTTTTCACTCTTTGATAGGTCATAATAAATGTAACGTCGATGGCAAAGGGCCCGATGCAACGACACACACCACAAGATAAATAATAATGATGATAACCTATGGTGATAACTGACAAGCAGATTGTTGAAACGCTGAAACAGCAACCCGAAGCGGGCTTCAGGCAGCTCATGGCTCGGTATCGCGAGCCCGTCTACTGGCACATACGGCGCCTGGTAGTGCGGCACGACGATGCGCAAGACGTGGCACAAGAAACCTTTGTCAGGGTGTTTCGCTCATTGCATCAATACCGGGCCGACTGCTCATTGCGCAGCTGGATATACCAGATAGCTACAAACGAGGCCTTGCGGTGCATCAGCAAACGGCGCCAAGAGGTGGTGTCGATGGAAAGCGAAGCCGCCAATGTGGGACGAATGACAGCCGACAGCTATGTTGACTATACCGACCAAGTGGCCGTGAAGTTTCAGAAAGCCATACAGCAACTTCCCACCAAACAGCAGCTCACGTTCAACCTTCGCTACTACGACGAGCTCGACTACGACGAGATTGCTCGCATTACCAACTCTACCCCCACCAGCGCTAAGGCCAACTATCATGTGGCGAAAGAGAAAATTGTAAAATATATGAACGCAAACGATTGACGATATGAACAAACAAACAAATAGCGATGCTGCTCACCGCTTTAGTTTTGAACAGGTGGGAAAACGCATGCCTTACACCACGCCCCACGGCTTTCTCGACGACCTTGAAGCCAACGTGTTGGCAACAGTAGCGGCCGATGCCCCTGTAGCACCCATTGCTGCTGCCCAGCCCACGGTAAAGAGGCGTTCTTATCTAAAGGTTGTTTGGCTTTCAGCCCTCTCGGCTGCCGCTGCTATCACCCTCTTCTTGGTTATGCACACGGGCTTTACGGCCTCGGCTGATGACACCAACTGGCAGATGGTGGATGAGGCTTTTGCCCAGCTGTCGGTTGAAGATCAAGCCTTTCTGATAGATGTTTATCAAGACGACGTCTTCTTGAATGGCGAGATGGAGTAAAACCGCGGGCTGACACAAATTCACAATCACTTTTTCAGAAACAACATCATTCACTTTGCTATAATAATAAATATGAAAAAATTATCTTTTATGTTGTTCATGGCTATCACCATGACACTGTCGGCACTGAGCGTAAACGCACAGACCGCACCAAAAAACATGACACAAACCACACCGCGTGAACGCCTCTCGCGTGAACAACTGGCCGAGAAACAGGCCGCCCACATTGCCTCGCAACTGGCTTTCGACGCAAAAACCACGGCTCGCTTTACCGACACCTATATACAGTGTCAGAAAGAAATTTGGGCGCTGGGGTCACACCATAAACGCATCGATAACGCTACTGAGGAACAAGCTGAACAAACCATTAAGCAGCGCTTTGAAAAGAGCGAGAAGTTGCTCGACATTCGTCAGAAGTATTATAAAAAGTATTCTGAGTTTCTCACCCAAGCACAGATACAGCGCGTATATGAGCTTGAACGCCAAATGATGAAGCGCCAAATGATGCGACAAAAAGGGAAAAACGGCCCACGTCGTATGACTAAGAAACTGCAATAAACAGAAGGTTGATTGTTAGTATATATTAACAAAACGAACTAATAAGGTTGCCAAATTGTTAAATTCGTAATGCTCTGGTTTCGCATCGTTTGAAAATATTTCAGGCGCGCTTGTAAATATGCGAAACCAGAGCCATTAGGCTCAAGTTTTCTGTAAGCGTTTCTTGTTGAGATACTTTTGACTTTATATTTTAAAACGGATGGTTTTAGTTTTGCAAAAAAGCCCCTTCCTTTTTGTGAAAGCATGGGTTTCAGCCTGTGAAACCCAGCATATCAGGAGGTGAACTCAAGGGTTTCAGGAGGTGAAACCCAGCATTTCGCAACTTGAAAAGCTGAAAAAAACAATGTTTTTATGTTGTAAAACATTGCCTATAATTTGCAAAACATAAAACGCACTGAAGACCCTCGCCGCCCTTTTTCTAGATGCCAACTTTCAGACGAACCCGAAATGTTAATATTTTAACAGTCGTTAACGCATAAAGCCAGCATGAACGCCTTCGCACGTTTGACGATTTATTTCGGCTCAGAGATAATAATGTTGTGTTTAAAAAAATAATAAAATAATATATTATTGCGAGTATTCATTTTTATCTAAACGGATGCCCCCTCCAAGTAGGACGGTGGTCTCCGTGCCCCGTCCTCCAGCACCCAGTACTTCTAAAACTTGTGGGGGTACTTGTGGGGGTGATCGTATAAAACCAAATGACTGCAAACCGTTATAAAAACCAACATAAAACGGACTAATGACCGTTTTATCTTTAATGCGCAGACATTTCTTCATAACGCGAGAAGTGAAATTTGCCCGCAGATATCTCTTGTATGTCGCGGAAAATTAGTAAGTTTGCAGCGATAACATACAAATGCTGGTAACATAATTCTGGTAACATAATTGTAAATGATAACTAACAGAAACTTGAAATTTATTTTATGATGAACGATACAGAACTAATGCGCAGAGCAATAGCCCTGTCAATAGAGAGTGTGAAAAATGGTGGTGGCCCCTTCGGAGCCGTTATTGCTTGCAATGGCGAGATTGTGGCCGAAGCCTCAAACAGCGTAACCCTTGATAACGACCCCACAGCCCATGCCGAGGTAAACTGCATACGCCAAGCCACACGCAAGTTGGGCACTTTCAGTCTTGAAGGCTGCGTGATATACACCTCGTGCGAGCCCTGCCCCATGTGTTTGGGTGCCATTTATTGGGCACACCTCGACGCCATTTATTACGCCAACAACCGTAACGATGCTGCCGCCATCGACTTCGACGACGACTTCATCTACCGCGAGATAGCTCTCGCCCCCGACCATCGCCACAAACCCATGCACCCGCTGCTGCGCGACGAGGCCCTCTTGGTCTTTGAGATGTGGCAGAAGAGCGATGCTAAAACCGAATATTAATGTCGGCTCCATTCCTTTTTAGGTGATGCTATTAGCCCCCTCACTTTCGCTATTAGCTCCGCTCACTTTCGCTATTAGCCCCTCACTTTCGCCACAGAAAAAGGGCGTGTGTGAGGGGCTTTAGCTTTTAGTCGTTCACTGTAAGGCGTTAATTTCTTATAAATGCAACGGTATTGCGAAATAAAAAACGTATCTTTGCACCTTATTATAGGACTTTTGCAAGTTCAGAAGTTAACAGAATAGAAGAAGTTATCACTCCCTTCGGTCGTTCAAGAAGTTAACAGACAATTGTTTTGTGCTCGAACAACAAGGCATATGTCTATTCGCTCGGCTTTGCCGCTTGCTTAGCAAGAACTTCACACGCGAAGCGAGTTAACTTCCTTTTAACTCCGAATAACTTCCATACGAGCAAAACTTAAAGTAATTATAAGTAAAAACACTATGTCGTGTATATTGAATATTGAAACAAGCACCAATGTTTGTTCGGTAGCAGTGAGCCAAGATGGCGCTTGCATTTATTATGACGAAGATAAAACGGGTCCCAACCATGCAGAAAAGTTGGGCGTGTTTGTTGACCAGGCCATGTCGTTTGCCGATAGCCATGCTATACCCTTTGATGCCGTAGCCGTGAGCTGTGGTCCAGGCTCGTATACAGGCTTGCGTATAGGTGTGTCGATGGCCAAAGGCATTTGCGTGGGTCGCGACCTGAAACTGCTGTCGGTGCCCACCCTCGAGCTGATGTGCGTGCCCATCTTGCTGAACCACGAAAAGATTGAAGACAACGCCTTGCTGTGCCCCATGATCGACGCTCGACGCATGGAGGTGTATGCCGCCGTTTACGACCGCTCGTTGCGCGAGGTGCGCGAGACAGGTGCCGATGTGGTAACCGCCGAAACCTATCGCGAGTTTCTTGACCGTGGCCCCGTTTACTTTTTTGGCAATGGCGCTGCCAAGTGTATGGACGTTATCAACCATCCTAACGCTCACCTCATCCCCGACGTGCTGCCCGAGGCCAAATGGATGTTTCCCCTGGCCGAGCGCCGCATAGCACAAGAGAAGTTTGAAGATGTGGCCTACTTTGTGCCTTACTACTTGAAAGACTTTGTTAGCAAAAAGCCCAAGAGCCTGCTTTAACATCTCACACCCCCGCCACACAAAATGCCTACCCCCATTGGTAAGCGCAAACGCAAAGGGTAGGAGGGGGTGAAACACATCAACCGCCCCTTGCCGTAAGAAACAAACATAATAGCAAATAGCTTGAACAGAAAAGTATGAACATTGAAGGATTAGACTATAATACCCAACGAGAGAAACTGGTGCTGCCCGAATATGGCCGCGAGGTGCAAAGCATGGTCGACTATGCTGTGGCGCTGCCCACAAAAGCCGAGCGACAGAGCTGTGCCAACGCCATCATAGCCATTATGCGCCGTATGTTTTCACAGTCGGCCGATGCCGAAGGCTTCGAGCGCAAACTGTGGGACCACCTGGCCATGATGAGCAACTTTAAGCTCGATATCGACTATCCCTTCGATGTAACCGAGGCGCAAACCATCTTATCAAAGCCCGAACCCATGACTTACCCCATGAACAACATTCCTGTGCGCCATTATGGTAAGATGATGTTTGAGCTGTTTGACAAGCTGAAAACCATGCCCGAAGGCCCCGATCGCGATGCGCTGGTGCGTATGGTCGCTAACCAGATGAAACGCGACCTGATGGTATGGGGACACGGCTCAAGCGACGATGAGAAGGTGGCTTCTGACTTGGCCTACTTTACAGATGGCAAGGTGCAACTTGACCTTGACAAGTTTAAGTTTGCCAAGATTGAAGTGAAAGAAAACGAAAGAAAACGTGGCAAGAAGAAGTAAATGAATTTTGACGAAGTTTACAAAATAGGAAAGATAGGCAAACCGCACGGCGTGAAGGGCGAGGTGAGCTTCCTCTTCGACGACGACGTGTTCGACCGCACCGAGGCCGACTATCTCGTGCTGTGCATTGATGGCATACTGGTGCCCTTCTTTATCGACGAATATCGTTTTCACGGTAACGCATCGGCGCTGGTAAAGTTTGCCGACATCGACACGCAAGAGGCAGCACGCGAACTGACGGGCTGCGAGGTTTATTTTCCCCGACACCTGGCCGATGAGGCTGGCGATGCCCTTTCGTGGGCGCAAATAGTGGGCTTCAGCCTTACCGACACCGCCACGCAAACAAAGGTGGGCACCATACAGGCCGTTGACGACCAAACCGTGAACGTGCTGTTTGAGGTGGTGGCCGACGATGGCCGCCAACTGCTCATTCCCTTGCACGAAGAGCTGATAGCCTATGTTGATGCCCACCGTCACGACATTGGCATGAACCTGCCTGAAGGGCTGCTCGACCTGTAACGTTATATCTTCAGCAAATATTGCACACACTCACTCACAATATAGCACAAAACATCATGAAGCAACAAATATGTATCTTGGGCTCAACAGGCTCTATCGGCACACAGGCGCTCGACGTTATCGCTCAGCACCCCGACCGCTTTGAGGTTTACTGCCTTACGGCCAACAATAGGGTAGAGCAGCTGGCTGAACAGGCCCGACAGTTTAACCCCGCCGCCGTGGTCATTGCTAACGATGCCCACTATGCCCGCTTGAAAGAACTGCTCGCTGATCGCCCCGACATCAAGGTGTATGCTGGTGCCGAGGCCCTGTGTCAGATTGTAGAGGCCGACCCCATTGATATGGTGCTCACCGCTATGGTGGGCTTCTCCGGCCTGAACCCCACCATACACGCCATCAAGGCGCGCAAGAAAATTTGTTTGGCCAACAAGGAGACGCTGGTGGTGGCTGGCGAACTGATATGCCAGCTGGCGGCCGAATACCAGGTGCCCATCCTGCCCGTTGATAGCGAGCACTCGGCCATCTTCCAAAGCATTGTGGGCGAGGGCAATAACGAAATTGAGAAGATATTGCTCACCGCATCGGGTGGCCCCTTCCGCAAGTTTACGCTCGACCAGATGCGCACCGTAACGGCTGCCGATGCCCTGAAACATCCCACCTGGGAGATGGGCGCAAAGATTACCATCGACTCGGCTTCGATGATGAACAAAGGCTTCGAGGTGATCGAGGCCAAATGGCTCTTTAACGTGCCTGCCCACAAAATACAGGTGCTGGTGCATCCGCAAAGCATTGTGCATAGTGCTGTACAGTTTGTCGATGGTGGCGTGAAAGCACAGCTGGGCGTGCCCGATATGCGCTTGCCCATACAGTATGCCTTCTCGTTTCCCGAGCGCCTGCCCCTCAATGGCGAGCGTCTCGACCTGTTCCGTCAGCCGCTCGAGTTCTTTGAACCCGACTTAGAGAAGTTCCGCTGTCTGGCCCTCGCCTTCGAGTCGATAAAGCGCGGTGGCAATATGCCGTGCATCGTCAACGCTGCCAACGAGGTGGTGAACGAGGGCTTCCGTAAGGGCCAGTGCTCGTTCTTGGGCATGGGCGAAATTATTGAGCAAACCATGCAGCGTGCCACCTTCTCGGCCACACCTGGCTACGACACTTATATCGCCACCGATGCTGAGGCACGCCGCATAGCTGCCGAGCTGATGGCACAATATAAATAATGATTTATTTTTGAAACTATAGCGTTTAAGAAACACTACAACAAATGGAAATATTTTTAATCAGACTGCTGCAGTTTATGCTGGCAATCTCTCTCTTGGTGCTGCTTCATGAAGGCGGACACTTTGGCTTTGCAAAACTCTTTGGCGTGCGCGTTGAAAAGTTTTATCTCTTCTTTGATCCTTGGTTCCACCTCTTCCAGTTTAAACCGAAGAAGAGCGACACTACCTATGGCATAGGATGGCTGCCGCTGGGTGGCTACTGCAAAATATCTGGCATGATTGACGAGTCGTTCGACACTGAACAGATGGCAAAGCCCGCCGAACCCTGGGAGTTTCGTGCTAAGCCCGCTTGGCAACGACTGTTTATCATGATAGGTGGCGTGCTGGTCAACTTCTTGCTGGCGCTCTTCATCTATTCAATGTGTCTGTTCTATTGGGGCGACGACTATATTCGCACCCAAGACATGACCATGGGTATGAAGTTTAACACCGAGGCTAAACAGTTGGGCTTTCAAGATGGCGACATCTTAGTGGGCACCGAGAACGGCGAGTTTAAAGAGTATGGCGCCGATATGTTCCGCGACTTGGCTATAGCCAGGCAAGCCAACATCATACGTCAAGGCAAGGCCATGACGGTGCAGATGCCTGGCGACCTCGACCTGCTGCAAATGATAAAGAGCACACCGCAGTTTGCACGTCCGCTCACACCCGCCGTTATCGATAGCGTGGTGCCAGGCAGCATTGCTCAGCAAATGGGCTTGCTGAAGAACGACAAGATTGTGGCCGTGAATGGTAAGGCTGTCGACTCATACAACGAGTTTACAAACGAGGTGGGCCGAAACAAAGATATGCTCGAAGCAGCACAAACGCCTGCCGACAGCCTCTTGGCGCGCACCCTCACCATCAGTTATGCTCGTGGCACCGACACCACCACCGTGAAGCGCACGCTTACTGATAAGATGGAGTTTGGCTTTACCGTGAAGCCTCTGCTCTCTTATTATAAGCCCACCCACGTAAGCTATGGCTTCTTTGCCTCGTTCCCCGCTGGTGTGCGCTATGGCTGCGACGTGCTGTCGGGCTATGTGGGCGACCTTAAGTATCTGTTCTCGACTGAAGGCGCTAAGTCGCTCGGTGGCTTCGGAGCCATTGGTAGCATGTTCCCACCCGTATGGGACTGGCACATGTTCTGGCTCATGACCGCTTTCCTCAGCATCATCCTCGCCTTCATGAACATCTTACCCATTCCTGCCCTTGATGGCGGCCACGTGCTGTTCTTGCTGTACGAGATGATTACGCGCCGCAAGCCCAGCGAGAACTTTATGATCTGGGCCGAATACATCGGCATAGGCATCTTGTTCCTACTTATGATTGTGGCAAACCTCAACGACATATTGAGGTGGATAGGAATAATGTAGGTTTTGTTTAAGTTGACAGGTTCTTGCTGAAACAAAAAAAGAACTTGTCAACTTACACAAACATATACCTTGAATAGAAAACTTTGCCAATACCATAAACAATATTATTTATTACCACTATTATAACTAAGCTAACACATTTTTTTTGAATATGAAACATCTATTATCTTTATTACTTGTAGCTGTGCTCGCGCTGCTGCCCTCAAAGCTGATGGCTGCCGATAAAAAAACAGTAACATCTATCAACATTACCATGCCAGTGCCACAAGATGGCATGACCGTGCAAGAAGCCGAACAGCTACAGCTCACCGCTGCCAAGACTCAGTATGGCGACTTGGTAGAGCAGGGTATAGCCTCTATCCAGAACATTATTTGGGAAGGCGAGTTTAACACCAAAGACCCCTCAAACCCAAAGTTTAAGGCGGGCTATACGTATAGGGCATCGATAAAGTTGATGCTCGACTCCCAGGGACCCTATATCTTAAAATATGAGATGCGCAACGGCGACTATTATGTCGATGACACCATGGTTAAGATTTCTGTGAACGGTGCACCCGCTCGCGTGATGATCAGTGGCCCTTACTTCCCCACCTTTAGCGCAGTGTTAACCGTGCCGGGTGGCAAAGGCGGCAATCTGGAGAAAGAAAGCCTGTATGGTGACTATAACGCCAACAAGAAAAAATATCGTGCAAGCCATAACATCTATTCAAAGGAAACGGCCGATGCCTGCTGCGCTAACCTGCATCCGCACGATGTGGTCACCATTACCGATACTAACAATCCCTTGCCACAGTTTGAAGGCGCCAATCGTGTGTTCCTTACCAAGGTTATTGTCGATACCAGCAACGAGGATGTTTATAAAGACTTTGCCGATGCCTTGAGCCTATATCAGTCGGGTTATTACAATCTCAAAGAGGTGTGGCTCAGCGACAAGGTGAACGCCGTGACCTTTATGCGCGCGCTGAACGAAGGCATGAAGAATCCCCTTTGGCCCGACAGCTATTATTTTTATTATCATAGCACCATGTTCCTTGCGGGCGATGCCACGCTGTGTGTGCCCGCCAGCCAGGGCGAAGCCGTAAAAGCCCTCATGGCAAAGCATGCCAAGTTTCCGCCCTACACCGTAAGAACCTATACGGGCAATGTGGCCGATGCCCAGAAGGCCGGACTGAAAGCCACCAAGAACCCATGCACCAAGCACAACTTTGTGGCTAAGATAATGACTGCCGACAGACAAGTGCAGTATTACACCTGTAAGCAAGACCCGAAGATATATTATTCGTGCAGCATCTGCGGACTGTGTGAGCGTAACCCCAAACACACCTACCAGTTAACGGAACAGGATAAGGAGAAGTCGTTCTTGTCAGGTGTTCACTACTTTGAAGCCAACCTTGCCACCGACCAAGCTTATGTAGGCACCAATGCTGCTGGCGAGCATATCTATTGGCAGAGCTGTATATGGTGCGGCATGTCGTCCAACTATGAGCAGCGACATCTTACCGAGAAGCATCGGCGTGCAGCGGGCTTTGATGGCACACTGCCCCTGTTTCGTAAGCACATGGAGGCCAATCTGAATATGTGCGAAGACGATGCCAAACTGGCCACCACCCCTCAGCCCGACATGTTTACGCTGCCCGCCCGCAGCACCGCGAAGAAGAGCGTCTGGGCTGAAGACGAGGTAAACCGTGCCCTCTGCGACAACCTCATTGACGAGCAACTGTTAGGCACCGACTACACCGTTACCGCTACACGCCAGCAGGTGGCATCAATAGCCCTTAAGCTTATCAAGGAGATGACGGAGAAGGATGCCGACGAAGAGAAGCTGAACCTCTTTGCCGACATTGCTGATGGCAAGCCCGATATGTCGGCCACCGTAACACGCCAAGAGATGGCTACGCTGATTTATCGCGCCATGCGCTATATTGAGCAGCACTCGAAGTATACTTATACCGACTACAACTCGAACCTCGCCGCCTATACCGACAGTCCGCAGCTTAAAGAGTGGGCAAAAGAACCAATGGCATTTATGGAGGCGCTGGAGCTTATCGACCCCGTGACCAAGACCACCCTGGCGCCCGACGCTCCTTGCTCTATCGAGCTGGCGCTGGCTACGGCCGAGCGTGCCACCATGGCACAGCACACAGGATGGGCGCAGACGGTGTCAGACGACGACAAAGTGGCATTTATTACCAACCACACGCGCCACGACGCCCTCTCTACCTTACCCAAAAACGTTGGCCCCATCGGCTCTACACTTGGCTTCAACGAGCGCGTGTGGGTATATCGCACGAAAGGCAACAACGGCTCTACCGAGGTGAAAGACAAATATACGGGTCAGCACCTCTATTTTGAAGACCGATATCTGCACCCCGTGCGCTGGCGCGCCTCCAGCTTCGCAAACGCCAAACAAAAGGTGAGCAACGTGCGCAACAAAAATAAAAAGAAAGGCAACGCCCTGAAGAAAGGATTGGGCATACTGAAAGATTTTGGCGTTATAAGAAGATAACAAGGTTTTGTTGCTAAAAGAGCAATACCCAGTGAACAAAGAGGAAAAAAGGAGTTCTTGTGAATTTTTTGACAAGAGCTCCTTTTCTTCATTAAACCCAAATCGGTCGTTAGACCGTTGTTTGAGGCGGACACCACGTTTAACGTTACCTTTGCTTGCTAATAGCATGATTGCATCGTTGAACATTCATAATGATGCTTGCCTGTAAACTAATGTTTCTTAGTTTAAAATTAAGAAAACAAATGCAAAAAAACTTTTGCACTCCAAATGGTTTTAGTAAATTTGTCAGTGTTATTTTTAGCAATTATTGTGTGTTAACTCTTGATATTAAAAGCATATTGAAGCTACAGCATCTTTGTTAATAACTAAAACCTTTCGTATAAATCATCTTACTTACATTAATACATACTATCTATTATGAAGAAATTATCTATTCTGGCAGCAGCGCTGCTTTTGCATCTGGGCTGTTTCGCTCAGCAAGCATTGTTTGAACGTGTGTCGGTAATCTCGCCCGAGGTAAATGCTAACAACACTGTTACCATTCGTCTTAGTGCTCCCGAAGCGCACAAGGTGCAGGTTACTGGCGACTTCCTACCACCGCGCATTGTTGAAAACGAACGTGGTAAAAGCGAACAGGCGGGCATCGTCGATTTGACGAAAGATGAGAAAGGCGTGTGGAGCTTTACCAGCGACAAACTGTCGCCTGAACTCTATTCGTACAACCTTATTCTTGATGGCGTGAAGATTGTCGACCCCTCAAGTGTTTATATTCAGCGCGACATCACCTCTGAAACTAACATCTTTATTATTAGCGAGAAGAAAGGCGACTGTGGCGACCTGTATCGTGTGAACGAGGTGCCCCACGGAAACCTTGCTAAGGTATGGTACCCATCGCCCACACTCAAGATGCAACGCCGCATGACGGTGTACACCCCAGCTGGTTATGATAAGGGTAAAGATTATCCTGTAATGTATCTGCTGCACGGCGCTGGTGGCGACGAGAATGCTTGGAGCGAGCTGGGTCGCGCGGCACAAATTATGGATAACCTCATTGCCACAGGCAAGGCAAAGCCCATGATTGTGGTAATGACCAATGGCAACCCCACCTGTCAGGCAGCTCCTGGCGAGTGGTCGGCAGGCATGTATGTGCCCTCGGCAATGGGTATAAAGGGCGTGAAGCCCGCTGCCTCAATGGCCGAAAGCTTCCCTGACGTGATAAACTATGTTGAGAGCCACTATAAGGTGAGCAAAAACAAAGCACAGCGCGCCATCTGTGGCCTCTCAATGGGTGGCGGCCATTCATTCGAAATATCGCGTCTCTACCCCGATAAGTTCGATTATATAGGCCTGTTCTCTGCCGGCTTTAACGTGGGCGGTGGAGACCGTTCCAACTTATACGAAAGAATGTCTTCCAACAAGGAGTTTGGTGCACAAATGGCGAAGCTGTTTGCAGGCAAACCAAAACTCTACTGGATTGGCATAGGCAAGACCGACTTCTTGTATGACATGAATGCCGACCTGCGCCACTTCCTTACGGATCACAAATATCCCTACACCTATGTAGAGACCGAGGGCGGACACATCTGGCGCAACTGGCGTCTGTATCTCACCGATTTTGCACAAAAATTGTTTAAGTAGTGTTACCTCAATAAGCCGAAAAAACGCTGCTGTGCACCATACAATTGCGGTGCGCAGCAGCGTTTTCAGTTTCTTATTATTTATACCATTTCATGTGAACATGGTGCTTGGGTAGATTATTTGTTTACCACCTTTGCTGAATGTCCACCACATATCACGAAGCATACACCATGGTATGACAGGGGCAATGTTTCGTTGTCTGACGTAACAACTTGCTTCAGCAGAATACGTCCATCGGGCGATACTACATGCAGGGTTTGTCCTGCCATGCCACTTACTGATATCTGTCCATTGGCTACACGTATGTTGCCCTTGGCAGCAATTGCTTGATTAATGCCTGTTGTGGTGTTGATAAGACTGACGTTGTCAATAGCAACAAATTCGTCCTTGGCTACGTTGCTGTGGAAGCCAAGTTGCACGCGACGTTTGCCAGCAAGTGATGTCAGAGGCACCTCGCAGCGATACCAGCCTGTTTCGCCATCGGTACTGATGGTGGCACTTATGGGTTCAAAGTTTCTACCATCGGTAGTGGCATCAATCGTAAGGGTTGATGTGTTGCCAGGCTTGCGGTATACATAAAATTCGATTGACTGAGGTGTGGCGTCATCTATTGTGAGGATAGGCGTTTCAAGACGCGACTCGCCAGCACCGTCGGCACCGTTGCTGAAGGCGTATCCGCCGTCGTTGTCGTACGACTGTATGGTGCCGTCTTTTGCCATCGCCCATGTAACAATGTCGCTAAGATGTCCTACCGACCAGAACGAGGTGGTGGTAGCACCATTAGCAAAACTTTCAGAAAGGCTCTTGAGCGGGGTGCCTAATGTGATGCCGAAAGGCACATATACCGAACTTCTGCCTGCTGCCGACACGGCACGAATGGCTCCATAGAAATAGGTCTGGCCTGATGTCAGTGTAGAGGTAGCCGTATAGTGACGGTCTTTAATGCCCATCTTCGAGTCGTAGTAGCCCATGAACGAAGAATATACAAGATAGTTGTAGGTAAGGGCTTCGGCATCGATGTAACCGTTGTTTAAGCCTTCTGTTGGTGCATCCCATGATACATCGGTAGCCTTGTCGTTTTCTTCGTTCCATACGGCCTTGATGTTGCGCACATAGCCAGGCACGTCAACGCCGCCCCAAACATTCTTTTCATATTCGCGTCCGTGGGTGGCATCGTCATAAGCTACCACCTTCACTACATTATTGCCGTTGTTGAGCTTGACGCCCATTTGCAGCTGCTCGCCAGGTGCAGGATTGTCAAACTGTTTGGCTTCAACATCGTTTACATATACAATCACTTTGTTAACCTTGGTCAGTGCCGAACCGTTAATGCAACGTGTGGGAACTTTAAATGAAACGCTGCCATCAAGAGAGCCTACCTCGCCTGAGGTGGCACGCAGGTCAGTTACGCTGTCAGGAGCGGTAATGGGTATATACTTTTCTACCTTTATCGAGCCGATATAGAGCGTCTGGAAGGTGCCGCTCCCCTCGCTGGCATGATGGAAACCTATGTTGTAGCGACCATTGTTTTTTATCTCAATCAGTGACGAGTGTTCTACATACTCGTCGCCATGTACGGTGTAGGTGTTCAGAGGTTCGGTCATGGCTTCTACCGTGTTGCCACTGCCGTAGGCTGTTTTCAGCGTCTCGGTGTAATAGTTGCCGTATGCTTTTGTGGTAAAGGTGAGACGGTAAATCCAGTCGTTAGTGAGCTGAAGGTCGGGGGTGATGAGCCAGTTGTCGGCTGAACTGTTGCCGAAACGGTCTTCGCTCATGGCTGCATTTTCTGCCCATTTCCAGTTCTTACCGTCATTATTTGCATCAATAGCAGTGAAGAGGTCGAGCGATGAGGCATCGGTGAAGGTTGCCTCATAAGGAATGGTCATAACGTCGCCATGCTGTATAACGTTTGATGTGGCTTCGCCACCTTCGCCTTCAGTGGTGCAAGCCACTACGCGATAGTAATATTTGGCCATGCCTTCAGGCAGATCTTCTTCAAACGATGTCGCTTTGAGGTTGTCGGCCACAAGCACGTTGCCCGGGTTACGATAAACCTTATAATATAGTTCTTCGGTAGGGAAGTAGCCACCGTTAATACCCGTTGTAGGTGCGTTCCAGTTTACCTTTGCCTTCATGTTGTCGATGCAGAATGTGAGGTCGGTGGCTGCACCAGGCAGGTCGTGGCCTGTAAAGGTTGTGGTGTGTGCACGTAGCCCTTTGCCAGCCTCGTTTAGCAACCATACGTCTACCTTGTGGTGTCCTGTTTCCAGGTTGTCGGTAAACGTATATTTTTCTCCAGGTTTCACAGCATTAAATTTTGTCACGCTCTGAACATAGTCGTAAGCCACGCTTAAGGTTAGGTCGCCTGTGAGCGGTGTGCCGTCGATGGCTGTTGAGGGTGCTGTGAACGAGATAGTGGCTTTGTTGCTACCTGGTGTGGCATAGGTTACAGCCACATCGGTGGCGGCAGCAGGTGCCGTTTGTTCGCAATAGGGCGAGGCGGTGTGCAATCCTACAAACTCGAGTGTTGAGCCATAGTCGGCTACGAGCGTAGCTTGGCCTGTGGTGAGGTTTACCTCATAAAGAGCCGACTTGCGGTTGCTGTCCATTGACGACCAGAACATACGTCCTGTAGCGGGGTCGATGGTTGCACTTTGGCCGTATTGCAGGTCGTTTACGCCAGTGTTGCCCACGATGGTGCTTTCGCCAGTTTTGATGTTTACGGTGTACAGGTTCCCGTCGTCGGCAATGGCATAAAGTGTTCCGTTCTTGTCGAAGCTGAAAGTGAGGAACATATGGTTGCCCTGTATCTCAGCAATTTGTGTGGGCACGCCTGTCGTTATATCAATTGATGATATGCACAGTCCTTGTCCATCGGCAGTCATAAACTGTCCGTACAGCGTGTCGTCTTTTGGATTGTAGGCTATGGCACTGGTGGCAAAGTTGCTGAAAGCACGGTCAAGGGCTTTCTTAGCTACCACTGTCCATGTGTCGGCATCAAAAAGATAATAAGTTGATGAAAGTAGGGTGCTGCCAAATGTCAGTACTTTGTAGCCACAGAACATGCCGTTGAAGCAAGCACCACCCACAAGGTTATAGTCTTTCGACACTGATACGGGTGTGAAAGTAGGGCTTGATGTTGCTTGGAACGAGTAAATGCCGAACTCGCCATCAGAGTTGGACTTCCATAGCGACGAGTAAATCATGCATCCGTAGAGCGTAGGTTCTTGTGCTTTTGCTGCAGCAGCAAAGGCAGGCAATGATGTTGCTCCTATCCGCATACAAATGGCAGATAGCATGAGCGTGAGAAGAAATAGTGCTTTTTGTTTCTTCATAAGTTTTTAAGTAGCAACACTGTGTAGTTTATATCTCTCAAAGTTAATCCAAGTAACTGGTACGTTTATCGTCATAACGATTATGCGAAGTCTGCCTGGGGAAAACTACCTGTCAAAGTCATTACTTGTTTCAGTGTTGCTTATTTGAAAACAGGCAATTCTTCAATAGGTGCGGCAAAAATACAAAAAAAACTGAATTCATACTATTTTATACCCCAGTTCGGGATAAGAAATAGTTTATGAAAAAAGTTGGTAGTCTCACAAAT
>ENA-ORSO01000860-ORSO01000860.1-human-gut-metagenome-genome-assembly--contig:-NODE-860-length-22294-cov-2.924592_pt1 | contig 22294 bp, 19 predicted proteins | sample MGYA00241902_ERZ509168 | MGnify/ENA primary metagenome ERZ509168 (study PRJEB26280, sample SAMEA2338806) | human gut metagenome | biome: human gut; feature: human-associated habitat; material: faeces... | reverse complement strand
ATGAAATCCTAAGAAAATTAGGATATTCAAATTAATTTCATACATTTGCAGCTGGAAATAACTAAAAATCATTCAAATAAATTATAGAACTATGCTAAAAAAAATTGCACTTGTATTGTTGCTTGCACTCCCAATGGGTGTATTTGCACAGAACCTGAAATTCGGCCACATTAATGCACAGGAAATCATCACTGTGATGCCGGAATTCACCAAAGCTCAAAATGACATTCAGACTTTAGAAAAACAACTTACTGCTGAACTTCAAAGAACCCAAGAAGAATTCAACAAGAAATATCAGGAATTCCAGCAAGCAATAGCAAAAGATTCTCTACCGCAAAACATTGCAGAAAGAAGACAGAAAGAATTGCAGGATATGGCTGAAAGACAAGAACAATTCCAGCAGGAAGCACAACAGGGAATGCAAAAAGCACAGCAAGAGAAAATGGCTCCTGTATATCAGAAGTTAGACAATGCGATCAAAGCTGTAGGTGAAGCAGAAGGTGTTATCTATGTTTTCGACCTTGCGCGTACGCAAATACCTTATATCGGTGCTCAAAGTATCGATCTTACCACTAAAGTAAAAGCTCAGCTCGGAATTAAATAAAAGAACGACAGCTTAAGTTTTTTATAAGCAACAAATAACAGACAAAGCGAGCTACAAGCAACAAGTTACCGGCAATTTCGACTTAAAATGCCATTTGTAACTTGTAGCTTGTAGCTCGTAACTTTTCCATCATCATGAAACCAAACCTCTCACAAGCCCCCGGCCCTATCGGAGTATTCGATTCGGGTTATGGCGGACTGACCATTTTAAGTAAAATCAGGGAAGCCCTGCCTCAATATGATTACATCTATTTGGGAGACAACGCCCGTGCCCCTTATGGCACACGTTCCTTTGAGATTGTTTATGAATTTACCCTCCAAGCTGTAAATAAATTATTTGAAATGGGATGTCATCTGGTAATTCTGGCATGCAACACAGCTTCGGCAAAAGCGCTGCGTACTATACAAATGAATGATTTACCGGATATAGATCCCCAACGGAGAGTGCTCGGAGTGATCCGCCCTACAGTAGAATGTATAGGCGACATGACTCACAACCGCCACGTAGGGGTATTTGCCACGGCGGGTACCATCAAATCAGAGTCATATCCTCTGGAGATACATAAATTATTTCCGGACATTCATGTCAGTGGAGAAGCTTGCCCGATGTGGGTGTCATTGGTAGAAAACAATGAAGCCAACGACCCCGGAGCCGATTATTTTATTAAAAAGTACACGGACATTCTGTTAGAAAAAGATCCTCTGATCGATGCGATCATATTAGGATGCACACACTATCCGTTATTACTACCTAAAATAAGGCAGTTTGTACCCAGCAATATCAAGGTCGTTTCTCAAGGCGAATATGTTGCTGCAAGCCTGAAAGATTACCTTTATCGCCATCCGGAAATGGCAGTCAAATGCACAGAAGGCGGAGAATGCACGTTTTATACGACAGAAGCAGAAGAAAAATTCACCGAATCCGCATCTACTTTTTTGAATGAGAGAATAAGTGTCAAACGGATAACACTTGAATAAACCGATTGAGTAATCCGTACGCTCTCCATATAATATAAGCCCTCTCTGTATCTTGTTTATACAAAGAGGGCTTTATCTTTATCATATGATTTCATTAACACGATTTCATTAATCTAACGTGAGCTCGATATAACTCACGTTAACCTAACACTTATAAGGGAATAGATCCATCAAAGATTGTAATGGTCACCTTGTCACCTTTCACAACCGCCTTATAATTTTCTCCTGATTTCAACAGTACGGTTTCGGCTACTGTAGCAGTATAAGCCCTACCGTCACTCAATTGCACTTGGAAAGGAGTTCCTTTTTCAATTTTTTGTGGCAGAAGGTTAATAGCAATAATCGCTTTTACACCTCTTGTCGTGCTATTCGCTACACATTCAAATTTAGTATATTCCTTTTCGTCAAGAGTAGTAACAGAACCATCTTTCAAGTTCTGAACACCTTTATTCTTTAACAAAGCACCGACCTCAATACTGCCCGGATAAGGATTGCCATCCTCCTCAAGAACTTCTACTGCCAAAGGGACCATCACGCGTTTAAACTGAAGACATACCTGCTGCTGACCGTTGACCGCTTTCGCCTGCCCGAACAAATAATCATCCGTTCCTCCTTTCAATACACGAGTCTCCGCACCGGATACATCTTCCGGCAAACGCGGGTAATGGGCATAAAAGAGAACCTCATCCGCCTTTCCGAATTCTTCCCATGAACGAGTATCTTCTCTGAGGTTAAACACTGTAAACGCATCATCCAATTCGGTACGCATTGAAATCACATCAATGGAAGTACCACCGGCCCGTGATAGAACTTCATCACCAATCACAACACTGGTGAAGTTAATCGTTCGAGCGGTTATCAACTCTTCCGATTCATTTTGCTGACAGCTCCAAAGGCAACTCAACGCCAGACTCATAAGAAATACTTTTGTTTTCATTTGTTAGGGTATTAAATATATAAAAACTAAGAATATGGTATTATAAATACAAAACGACACCCTTTCGTGTACTTAGAATCAAGAGTCAGACTCCCTCCCAACTTATCTGCAATTCCCCGACAGATCGAGAGTCCCAGTCCGGTACCCTGCGAATAACTGTCAAGTTTGGCAAATCTGGAGAAAACCGCCTCCTGCTTTTCCAAAGGAATGCCAGGCCCTGTGTCGGTTATAGTAAAACAGATCCGCTGTCCCTCCTCCATTATACTATATGCCAATGTTATATCACCCGACGGAGTGAATTTTGCAGCATTATGCAGCAAGTTCACCAACACCTGCATGATACGCTCCGGATTACTTTTCACGATAAATTCTTCACGGGCCGGCTGGAAATGCAATTCCACTCCCTCTTGCACATCTTTACGAATATTATCCACACTCAACTTACAACAGTCATTTATATTGGTCATGATATCAGCCGGCATCTTTCCGGTCTTATCCAGATCAGACAACTCGAGCACATCTGTTATCAGCCGAAGGAGGTTATTACTGTTCTCCTCTATAATAGAAGCATATACCTTAGTATCCGGATCATCCTGATAGCGGTCTCCCAATATTTGAGAGAATCCCACAATCGAATTTAACGGTGTACGAATTTCGTGCGACATACTTTGTATAAACAACGTTTTCATCTGGCTGGCGGTCTCTGCCGCATTTTTTGCTTTCCGTAATTCTTCCTCCGAATGGAGAAGCCGTTTATTCAAGCGATTCTCACGATACAAAAATATAAATACGAAAACCAGTAAGGTAACCAGCGAAATTATGAGAAGTTGCTTATTATGCAGTTCTTTTTTCTGTGCCTGAAGCACTAACTCTTTTTTCTCGGCATTCAATCTTTCCATATTGACCAGAGTGGCAAATCCACTGATGGATTGTTCTTCATTACTTTGCCTTATGGAATCTTCCAGCAAAATATATTTGGCCAAAAAATCCGTTGCAAGATCCTTTCGCCCCATCGCCCGGTATATTTCACCTTTCATACGATAATGGCTGCCTTGCAACGCATGTTCGTTAAGCCGCAGTTCTTCTTCTATTTGTTTATCGGCAGCCACCAAAGCTTTCTGATATTGTTTGGTTTGCTTGTAATAAAAGACTTCATTCTCGTAGTAAAGCTTCTTATAAATATCCAGTTTTTTATCCTCTTCGACCAGCACTTTGGCCTCCTGCAATCTATTCCAAGCCTCGCCCGGATTATCTATGGCAAGATAATAGTGTACATATCCCAATTTTGCAGAAAAAACATGCGTACTTGCATTGGCCGTAGATTCCGCTTTTTTCAGCATTTCGAGAGCTTTAGAAATATCCCCCTGGTTGATATAGTATTTGGCTACCTCCGTATAAGAAGTTGAAATATTATAATTATCAACATGATAAGTTTCAGTCAGTTCGATTCCTTTCAGGCAATATTCAATAGCCAGACTCTTCAAATCTTTGATTTCATAAATCTGATACAGACTGTTATAACAATAAAGCAATCCGATTTTACTATCTCTTTTTTGTGCATCCTTAAGCATTTCCTGAGCCTCATACAAGGCAATATTACTTTTTCCTGTTTTGAGATAATATAAAATCAAACGGTTGTTCCAAACGAAATAATAGTATTTAGGCTGATTGGTTTTCTCCGCGAACTCCTTAACCACCTTCGTATAATGAATGATACTGTCTTCTTCATCTCCCTTAAAATAATAATGGTCTAATTTCAGAGTCAATGCTACAGCTTGCATGCGCTGATCTCCTTTTTTTTCAGACATCCAATATAATGTATCCGCCATGTGAAGAACTTTCGAATCACCGACATTCTCCTGACAACGCTGAAAGTAAGAATAAAGTTCACTATCTACATTAAACTCTTTTTCTTCTTGCGCACAGACTGTACAACAAAGAATAAGAGAAATGACAAATAATATTCTCCGAGAGGGGATCGTTCTCATATTTCTGCAAGATTAATGGCGTGGTTGTGTTTCGCAAATATACATCTATTTTTGACGTTTAGGCAATAAATTGATTAATTTATTCACTTTATTGTGTATTTTGCTCACACTATTAAGAAAAGCAGAAACAAAGAGCTCTCTTTTTGTGCCCGTCCACAGTTACTATCCAAAGCGTTTCAAACAGTGTGTAAAGGATACGAAACATACATAGAGTGCTGTATTATCGAAAATAAACAAAATAGTCTCTTACTTTTTCATCTCCCGATGCCATTTTTCTGAAATTATCGTGTACATTTGTAGAAGTATAAACACCTTAATACCCCAAAAAATTATGAAAGAAGAAGATAATAGCCGTTTAGTTGAAGTGTTTTCCGGTTCGAGATGGGAAGCAGAACTCATCAAAGGTCTGCTTGAAAGCAATGAAATAGCAGCCGCCTTGAAAGACGGCCTCATCACAACGATAGCTCCCTATATCAGCCCTACCGTATCTGTAATGGTGACAGAGGACTGTTATGAACCTGCAATGGAAATTATAAGAAACCGCGAGAAAGCAGAAAACGATTAAGACGATCGAGCGCCTCGCGGATATTCTCTAACGAGTTGGCATACGAAAAACGAACGTATCCCTCTCCTCCTGTACCGAAGTCGATTCCCGGTGTAATTCCAACATGTGCCTGCTCCAATACTTCGAAAGCAAATTTATAAGAATCCTTTGTAAATTTGCGGGCATCGGCAAAAATATAAAAAGCCCCTTTAGGTTCGACCTGGATACCGAATCCCATTTCGCGAAGGCGCCCGATCATGTATCGACGGCGCTCGTCATAGGTAGCACGCATTCTTTCCACATCAGGGGCAGCATACCGAAGCGCAGCAATACCGGCTTGCTGAGCTATACTGGGAGCACAGATAAAAAGATTCTGCTGTAATTTCTGTAAAGCCCGCATGCAAGTTTTAGGCGCTATCACATAGCCGAGCCGCAATCCGGTCATGGCAAAACGTTTTGAAAAACCATTCAGAACAAATGCCTGATCCGTAAATTCCAGAATACTACGGGCACGTCCTTCATAAACCAATCCATGATAAATCTCATCCGAAATCACAGGAACTCCAAGCCCGGCAATCTCTTTCAAGAAGCGATCTTCCAATAAAAGTCCGGTAGGATTCATCGGAGAATTGATGAAAATAGCTGCCGTACGGGTCGTGATAAACTTTTTGATATCTTCTATATCGTATTGTAACCCGTTTTCCGGACGAAGCGGAACCAACACAGGTTTTGCCTGTGCGGCCAGCACAAAATTGCGATAACAGGCATAACCGGGATTGGAAAGAATCACCTCGCTGTCCGGACGGCAAAGCAGCAACAAAACCAGCAGGATAGCCGGCGAAGAACCGGAAGTCACCACAATACAATCGGGGTCTACCGTCACTCCGTATTCCTGCTGATGAAAAGCAGCAATTTCCTTCCTCAATTCAGGATCCCCCAAAGAGTGAGTGTAATGAGTCAAATGAGAATCATACGCTTTCTTGGCTGCTTCGGCAACACAGACAGGAACATCAAAATCGGGTTCACCTACTTCCAGATGAATAATATCGATACCTTGTTTCTGCAATTCATTGGCACGTTCCAATACGTCCATAACGATGAACGAGGTCATTTGTTCCACCTGAGGGTTAGTCTGCTTCATGGGTCTACTTGTTTTTTCGGGGTACAAAGATACGCATTTTTCAACCTAAATAATGCCGGGACAGGTCTTTTCATTCATGAGATTAAGTTGATTTCACACCCGCCTAACTTTCATTACGATAAAAAGTCCTATATTTGTGCTTTCAAATCGTTAGCAAAATGAAACAAGAGTTTACAAGAATTGCCGTAAAGGTAGGAAGTAATGTACTGACACGCCGGGATGGGACATTGGATGTAACCCGCATGTCAGCCCTTGTCGACCAGATAGCCGAACTGCACAAGGCGGGCGTAGAAGTAATCCTCATCTCTTCGGGTGCCGTAGCCTCCGGCCGTAGCGAAATACGGACTCTAAAGAAGCTGGACAGCATAGACCAGCGTCAACTCTTCTCGGCCGTAGGCCAAGCAAAACTAATCAACCGGTATTATGAATTATTCCGCGATCATGGTATCCCGGTGGGACAAGTGCTGACTACCAAAGAGAGTTTCGGCACACGACGCCATTACCTGAACCAAAAAAACTGCATGACAGTCATGCTGGAAAACGGAGTAATTCCTATAGTAAACGAAAACGATACCATCTCGGTCACCGAACTGATGTTCACCGACAATGACGAACTATCCGGTCTCATCGCTTCGATGATGGACACGCAGGCACTTATCATTTTAAGCAACATAGATGGTATTTACAATGGTTCTCCCAACGACCCGTCTTCTTCCGTCATCCGGGAAATCGGCCACGGCAAAGACCTGTCGAGCTATATACAAACCAGTAAGTCGAGTTTTGGCAGAGGCGGCATGCTGACAAAGACCAACATCGCACGCAAAGTAGCCGACGAAGGCATTACCGTCATCATTGCCAATGGAAAACGGGATAATATCCTGGTCGACATTCTGCAAAAGCCGGAAGAAACTCTTTGCACCCGCTTCACCCCGTCGCAGGAACCGGTATCCAGTATAAAAAAATGGATTGCACACAGTGAAGGCTTTGCCAAAGGTGAAATACATATGAACGAATGCGCCACGGAAGTTTTGAATTCGGACAAGGCCGTGAGCATATTACCGGTCGGTATCACCCGTATTGAAGGTGATTTCGAAAAAGATGACATTGTGCGCATCATTGACTTTCGCGGGAATGCAGTAGGAGTAGGTAAAGCAAACTGCGACTCCGCACAGGCCCGTGAAGCAATGGGGAAGCATGGCAAAAGACCTGTAGTGCACTATGATTATCTGTATATAGAATAATAGATTTTAGAGCCCAAAGATATGAACCTCAAAGAAACATTTACCGCCGTACAGGCAGCCAGCCGGAAACTGGCTCTACTGGACGATCAAACAATCAACCGGATACTGAATGCGGTAGCAGATGCCGCCATCGCCGAAACTCCGTTCATCTTAAGCGAGAATGCAAAAGATCTCGCACGAATGGAACAGAGCAATCCGAAATACGACCGGTTGAAGTTGACGGAAGCACGGCTAAAAGGAATTGCAGCCGATACTCGCAACGTGGCTACCCTCCCCTCGCCATTGGGACGGGTATTGAAAGAAACCGTCCGCCCCAATGGAATGAAACTGACAAAGGTCTCTGTCCCGTTCGGTGTCATCGGCATCATTTATGAAGCGCGCCCCAACGTCAGTTTCGATGTATTTTCCCTTTGTCTCAAAAGCGGCAACGCCTGTATCCTGAAAGGAGGAAGTGATGCCGACTGCTCCAACCGGGCCATAGTCAGCGTTATCCACGATGTGTTAAAGCGTTTCGGCGTAGATACACATATCGTAGAACTCCTGCCGGCCGACCGGGAAGCCACGGCGGAACTCCTGCATGCCGTAGGATATGTAGATCTCATCATTCCGCGCGGCAGCAGTAATCTGATAAATTTTGTACGCGAGAATGCAACGATCCCTGTCATTGAAACAGGGGCGGGTATCTGCCATACTTATTTCGACGAATATGGAGATACGGCCAAAGGAGCCGCCATCATCAATAATGCAAAAACACGCCGCGTCAGTGTATGCAACGCACTGGATTGCGTTCTCATCCACGAGAAGCGACTGAACGACTTGCCGGAAATCTGCAAAAAATTACAAGACAGCAACGTCATTATCTTTGCCGACCCCCAAGCCTATCACAGTCTGGAAGGGCATTATCCGCCGGCACTCTTGAAACCGGCTACCCCGGAAAGCTTCGGCACAGAATTTCTGGACTATAAGATGGCAATCAAAACCGTGAAAAGTATTGAAGATGCCTTGGGGCATATTGCAGAATACAGTTCCAAGCACAGCGAAAGCATCATCACAGAAAATAAGGAATGCGCCGCCCTATTCAGCAAAATTGTAGATGCCGCTTGTGTATATACCAATGTATCCACGGCCTTTACCGACGGAGCACAATTCGGATTGGGAGCCGAAATCGGTATCAGTACGCAAAAATTGCATGCTCGCGGTCCGATGGCACTCGAAGAAATAACCTCCTACAAATGGATCATTGAAGGAGACGGACAAACGAGGGAGAGTTGAGAAGAGATGAGAGAGGGAAGAATGGAGATGGGAGAAGTATAATTAAAAAAATAGAGAGATATGAAGAAATTTACTTGTGTACAGGACATAGGCGATTTAAAAATCGCCTTGGCCGAAGCATTTGAGATTAAAAAAGACCGTTTTAAATATGTAGAGTTGGGAAGAAATAAGACTTTGATGATGATCTTCTTCAATTCCAGCCTGCGTACACGCCTGAGTACCCAAAAGGCGGCACTCAATTTAGGGATGAATGTTATTGTTCTCGACATTAATCAGGGGGCATGGAAACTGGAAACCGAACGGGGAGTTATCATGGACGGCGACAAACCGGAACATCTGCTGGAAGCCATTCCGGTGATGGGGTGTTATTGCGACATCATAGGCGTACGCTCTTTTGCACGTTTCGAGAATCGTGATTATGACTATGAAGAAGTAATCATTAACCAGTTCATCAAATACTCCGGTCGTCCGGTGTTCTCGATGGAAGCAGCCACGCGCCATCCGTTGCAGAGTTTTGCCGACCTTATCACCATTGAAGAATACAAAAAAACCGCTCGGCCGAAAGTGGTCATGACTTGGGCACCCCATCCCCGTCCATTGCCACAAGCCGTACCGAATTCGTTTGCCGAATGGATGAATGCAACCGATTACGATTTTGTAATTACCCATCCCGAAGGTTATGAACTCGATCCGAAGTTTGTAGGCCGTGCAAAGGTGGAATACGACCAAATGAAAGCTTTCGAAGGAGCCGACTTTATCTATGCCAAGAATTGGGCTGCCTATACAGGTGACAATTACGGACAGATCTTAAGCAAAGACCGCGAGTGGACGGTAAGTGACCGCCAGATGGCAGTGACCAACCATGCTTATTTCATGCACTGTCTGCCTGTACGCCGTAATATGATCGTAACGGACGATGTCATCGAAAGCCCGCAGTCTATCGTCATACCGGAAGCTGCCAATCGTGAAATATCGGCCACAGTCGTATTGAAAAGACTACTGGAAGGATTGCAATAAGCAGCCTCAACACAGCATATCACAACAACAAAAGCTCCGGTTATCCGGCGGGAATACCGCAGACAACCGGAGCTTTTTCACTAAAACCATATTCAGCCTTCAACAGGCTATCCCAACACTACTGAAAGAATATCTTCTTCCCGTTTCTTATATAAATACCTCTCTGAGGATTCTGAACCACTCTACCGGACAAATCATAGATAATGCCATCTTCATCGGCAGCCTCACTAACCGTCTCCTCGATACCGGTCGAACTTGAAGCAGGTGTCAGATTTATATAGAAAAGATTATGCGAATCCGCCTTTGTCAATTCGTGCGAGCCGGCAGCTAATTTATAGGTAAGGATACCGTCTGAATCGCTTGCAACTTTCGTCCCGTCAATTTTAATATTAGGTGTTTTATCAGCTTTTCCAAAAACCAAAGTCAGCGTCATTTCCTCCTCTATTGTGAATTTTACAGAAGTGGCACTTTCCATTTTCAAACACCAATCATACTCCGTCCCGTTTACAGTTACCGAACCTTTATCTTTAGAATAGTTGCCTGTTACCGTATAAAAATCATTGGACGGTTTCTTATCAGCCGTGAAATAACAGGAATAATCGCCGTCCACCGGCGGCACAGGTTTATCATCACCGTCGCCATCGCCATCACCGTCACCATCACCGTCACCACCGGAAGTATCGCCGAAAACACCAACCAATTGAGAAGTATAATTAGTGATTGCAGACTTCAACGCAGTATTTACAGCAGACGAAGCGTCGTCAACCGCATTGTCAAAAGACCATTTAAAATCACCGTGCTGCATACGCCCGGCACCATATTGTCCGGAAACAATTCCCGGAATATCCGTTGCCACATCAACAGCGTATGTATACATCTTGCTCTTATCCGTATCAAAATTATTATAAGACGTACCTCCGGAAAGAGTCACATAAGAAGCCGGTACAACTTCATCACGTGTTTCCGCCTCATAACAATCAAAACTTGTAGCTGATTGCTTGTGTGTCACAAGTTTAAAATTGGAGGATTTCTCCGCGTAAACATTCCCATATGCTTTGATCATCCCACCGGTCTCTCCGCTAAAAGTTGCATTTTTCTCTCCATTTACAATATCTGTACCCTGCAAAGAAATCATCATCGGCTTATTTGTATTACGGAAATAGTTACTTTCTACAAATACGTTCGAACCGGTAGTAGCTCCCACCCCATATTTTGAGATACCGTCAAAATAATTGTTGTATACATGTACGGTCATTGTACGCACACGAGGATGGCGCGAATCCGAGTGATCGAACCAATTATGATGATAGCTGATAAAATTCTCTCCCGTTTCGGATGTCATACCACAAAGAGCCATCTTACCCGAATCCCAAAAACGGTTGTAAGAGAAAGTCATATATTTGGAATCTGCCTTACAATCCAAAGAACCGTCACCTTTAGCCTGGTCCGAAGCACTACCGGTTTTACCATAAAAGAAATCAATATTATGCACCCAGCAATTACTATTATCCGTATCCAACGAGATACAATCATCCATACAGAGCATAACCGCAAAGTTTCTAATTTCAACACTCTTGCAATTTCTCAGCAAAATGCCGAATCCCCGGATTGTAGCATCATTTCCCACTCCCTCAAGGGTGATGTTCATCTCGCTGTTCGCATTCTTTCCTTTAATCTGTAATCCCTCCGCACTACTGGAAAAATGGTCCATGTCATTTGCTTCAATCAGGCCGATGATACGAATTACCAAAGGTGTCGTATCATACCCTTTCTGACGTGCATCGATAATGGTTTGAAGTCCAGTGAAGGTTTCAACCTTGCCCTTATTGTCTGTGACAACAGGACAGGTCACCGTTTTAGCGGTCTTAGAGGTAACATAAAGCACTTTAGCATTATCCTTCAATGTTCCGTCATCCTTATATGCACCTACACCCGAATAATTGAAATGAGCAAATCCCGCACGATCGTGCGCTTTCACTTCAAATGTAGAAGACTCAACAACCTGACCGGTCATTTCCGTTCCCTCTTCATCCACCGGTACTATTTTAAATTGATAAGTTCCGGCTTTGACACCTATCACATCCGCACGCCCGTAATCTCCATAATTACGTACCAGTTCCGCATCCAATTTGGAATAAGAGCCGTCAACCGACTTACAATAAACGCTATAAGTAGAAGCCCCTTCTACCAGATTCCAAGTGACATAGCCCGATTCGAACCAGCCTCCCACCTCTTTGATGGAAGTAGCAGCCGATAAAGCCATCGGCATTAATAAGGTAAAGGCAAACAAAAGTAAAGTTTTGAATTTCATAGTCTCCAATTTTATTAATTATATATTCAATGAAAAAAATCGCGGGTTTGACGACTGCAAGATTACGGAGAACTACGAAAACCCATGTGTAATAATAAGCCTTTTATGTAGAAAAAACGGTTTGCCGGGCTTTATCACCCAACAAACCGCTTTATAGTAAGCCTCTCCCCTCCCTCTCCGTGGGAGAGGGAGTAAGAAATGACTCGCAAACAATTGATTAGCAGTACTAACTTTGGCTCCCTCTCCCACGGAGAGGGTTGGGGAGAGGCTGTTTACTGTTCAATTGCCTTTCCTGCCTGCTGCCAGGCATTAAATCCTTTATCCAATTCAAAAACCTGATATCCCCGTTCACTCAAAATATCAGCCGCCTTCTTACTACGCTTTCCACTGCGACAATAAACCGCCACCGGCCTGTCTTTCTGAAGAGTAGAATCGGCAATGGCAGCAAACGAATCATCAAGTACGTTGATATTGATCGAAGCAGGGATACGTCCTTCCGAATATTCGGCCAAAGTACGAACATCCAGACGTTGCACATCGGAAGCTTCTATCAGAGACTCAAAGTCATTCACCGACAGCGACTTAAACTCGCCCTTCTGCTGGCAAGAGAAAAGCGTAGAGAAAAACAGGAAAACTCCTGTAAACAATTTATTCATCTTTGATATTTTTTATCGGGTTAGTATTAAGTTCGTTTCAGCCAGATTATTTAGCAGCCAGATAATTAGTCAACGGATTCGCATACATCAGCAACATCTTTTCGCGCAGAAACGGAATATCTTTATTCGGGATATCGATCTTGCCCAGTTGCTGCTCTATATAGTTTTCAAAATGAGCCTTTTCTTCCGGAGTATAGTAACCGGTAAATTCATCGGTCCCCGTCCGTAAATCATGAGCGATGTAATTACCCGGATACAAACGGTAACTGGCATGAATACGTTGGTCTATCAATGAAGAAATGTGCGCAAACAGCTCCGTCTTCGGCAAGCTGCGATCCATCTTTTCAAGAACATCATTTATGCAGGGAGCGGCCTGGAAATGTACTTTTCCCTTATAGCCGAACAGCCCCGTTTCCATATTACGCAAATCATCCTGCGTCGTTTTCTTATATCCCTCGATATCCCTTTTCAACTGAAACTCCTGCGCCTTGAGAAAATCGCAAGGGTCATATTCATACGAGATCGCCATCGGAGCTATGTTTATCTCCATCAGACGGTCTATAAGATCCCCTTCACCACCCATAGCCAACATCTTGAGCACGCTGTCCTGCGTACGGTCATTGGAGTCTTTGGCACGTCCTTCGCGCTGTGCAATCCAGACGGATTGATTCTTCTCCAGGATTGTGTAATGGATGTATCGTGACATGCGGGCAGAAGATTCCAGCATCTGACGCATGGTCAGCGCACGCTGCACAATAAACGACTTATTGACACGGACAAACTTCTTGATCCACGGATAGATCAGCAGATTGTCTCCGATCGCAATTTCTACTGTATCCATGCCCTGGTCCACAAGCAAAATCGAAAGGAAACCCGAATCAAGAATGATATCCCGATGGTTGGTTATATACACATACGCCTTCTTTTTATCCGGTAGTGCCGTATGATCGAGAGTCAGGCCATTCGTATGCCTTTCGGACAGTTTCCAAAGGATATCATAGCAGAAGGTCTTCTGGAAATCCAGCTTTGTTTTGCAAGCACGTATTTTCTGGGCCAGAATCTCAAAAGGCACATTCGGTATCACAGTACAAGCGGCTTTCTGAAATGCCGGATCGGCAATTAATTCCTCGAATATACGGGGAAGTTCTTCGTCGTGATAAGGACGGATTTCATCAAACTCTGTTGTATTCATAACGCGTCACTAAAATTTATTCTCTATTATATCAGTCATTACATCCTTTATATCCAATCCGGCAGCACGCACTTGTTGTGGAATAAAACTGGTAGCTGTCATTCCGGGAGTCGTATTTACTTCAAGCAGGTTTATCTTATCACCGGCCGTAATGATGTAATCGACACGGATAATTCCCGAGCATCCCAAGATGTCATAAATGGCAGAAGTCAACGTTTGTACACGGCGTGTCAACTCATCGGAAATACGGGCCGGAGTAATCTCATCCACTTGTCCGTTGTATTTGGCATCGTAATCGAAAAATTCATTGTCGGTTACCACCTCCGTTATAGGAAACACTACTGATTTCTGTTTTGTTTTGTAGCAACCGCAAGTTATTTCAGTACCATCCATGAACGCTTCTACCAGCACTTCCTGCGCTTCACTGAATGCTTTCAGAATGGCGGGCTGTATTTGTTCACGGGTTTTCACTTTCGTCACTCCGAAGCTGGAACCTCCTAAACTCGGCTTGATAAAGCAGGGCAGACCGATTTTCTCTATCACGTCTTCATCCGAAACGGTTTGCCCCTGGCGAAGCAGTAACGACTCGGATATCCGAATACCGAAAGCCTTGAGATACTGGTTACAGATAAACTTATCATAAGTCATGGCAGCCGCCAATACTCCACAGCAGGAATAAGGGATACGCATCATATCGAAATACCCCTGAAGACGCCCGTCTTCACCCGGAGTGCCGTGAATAGTGATATAGGCGAAATCAAACTTCACCTTTTCCGCCCCTTTCATGAAGCTAAAATCATTGCGGTCTACCGGCGCCTTGCGTCCATCAGGCAGTTGCACTTCCCAACGGAGCCCTTCCATCTCGACGATATACAAATCATACTTCTCCTTGTCTATAAAAGAGCATATCCCCTGTGCACTACGCAGGGATACATGAAATTCGGAGGTATCACCTCCTGCCACGATAGCAATTGTGCGTTTCATTCTATTTCTCTGTTACTTATATAGCTTCTCCACTTCTCTATCAACCGGCTCATATCATCGGGCATTTCCGAGGTGAAATACATCTCCTCTCCCGTAACAGGATGTACGAACCCCAATGTCATGGCATGCAAAGCCTGCCGTGGACAAGTGTCAAAGCAGTTATTTACGAATTGTTTGTATTTACTAAAATGAGTCCCTTTCAGAATCTCATGTCCGCCATACCGTTCGTCATTGAACAATACATGGCCGATATGCTTCATGTGGACCCTGATCTGATGCGTACGCCCTGTCTCCAGGATACACTCCACCAACGTCACATAGCCCAAACGTTCGAGCACACGATAGTGCGTCACGGCATGTTTGCCGACAGTAGGATCGGACATGACCGCCATCTGCATCCTGTCCTTCGGGTTACGGGCGATATTGCCGACGATCGTCCCTTCGTCCTGCTCCACATTTCCCCATACCAATGCACGATAACGCCGTTTCGTCGTTTTATTAAAAAACTGGATTCCGAGATTCGTTTTCGCATCCGGTGTTTTTGCAATGACCAGCAATCCGGAAGTATCCTTGTCGATACGGTGTACCAAACCTACGTGGGGATCGTTGGCATCATAGTCAGGATTGTCCTTCATATGCCATGCCAGCGCATTGACCAGTGTACCGTGATAATTTCCATGCCCCGGATGTACCACCAGACCGGGCGGCTTATTCACCACCATTACATATTTATCTTCATATACGATGTCAAGGGGAATATCTTCCGGAATAATTTCATTCTCATAACGCGGACGGTCCATCATCACCGTAATCACATCCAACGGCTTCACCTTATAGCTACTTTTCACCGGTTTCCCGTTGGCCCTTACAAAACCGTCTTCGGCAGCTTTCTGGATACGGTTGCGCGAAGCATTGACAATACGCTCGAACAAATATTTGTCGACTCTCATCATCGCCTGCCCTTTATCCACAACCACCCGAAAGTGTTCGTACAACTGGGCATCCGCTTCCTCTCCGACAGGTTCTATATCATCAATATCATTCTCTATATCGTCCGGCAATTCCTCTATCATACAGTTTTCTTTCTAAATCTTGACAGGTATCCACTTAAAACCACGAATCATCAACCGGTGATTCATGACTATCCATTATGCTGTCTGCATTTTGAATGGAATCATTATCCACAGGCAACTCCTCTCCATCTCCCACCAACAGCGTCAGAGTGGCTCCTACGGGAACCTTATCCCCCATCTCCAATTGCCGGCCCATATACTTCACTCCATACACCCAGTCCTTTTCTCCGGGAATCATTTCATTCTCAGACAGTTTAAATCCCGCAGCCAATATTTTAGCCTGTGCCTGGCGCATCGAACTATTGTCCGCTACATCCGGCACGGGACGCAAAGGAATATTCAATGTATTGATAGTCAGATAAATTATTCTTCCCTCTTTTACTTTTTGCCCCACCGACGGGGTTACATCCAAAATACTTCCGGCCGGCTTATTCTTCACATAACTGGAATCCGATACAACACAAACCAACCCATGATTACGGAAAAGCATTTCCGCTTCATCAATTGTCATGCCTTTGACATTCGGCACTACGACAGCCTCGCCGTGACGGGTATAACTATCCAGCCATTTCAATACTCCGAAAAACAACAGGCAAACCACTGCCACCATTGCCATCAGATTTAACCAAAAGTATTTATTGGCCTTGAACGAAAAAAATTCCTTTATTGTCATAAATCTTAGCTGTTAATCCGCGTCAAAGATACAATTTTAACTACACAGTAGCATAGAGTTTGCATAGTTTTTCATTTCCGGAGACAGGGCGAGATACGTTAAGTTCGTTTCATACTATTGAAACGAACGGTTCCTCTTTATTGAAACCAACAGTTTCAATAGCATGGAACGAATGGTTTCATTAAGTGAAACGAATGGTTCCACACCGAGAAACCCGGCCTGACATGCCGGGATACCCCGGATACCCTAACACAGTACGAATGGCCACCTCCGAAACGACAGGTCACCTGCCGGCATAAAAAAAGAAGCAAAGACAATGTCTTTACTTCTTCAATTTCGTTTTTTACAACTCTGCAGAAGAATTCCTTATGCTTTCACTCCGTTGTATTCGTCAGAAACAGTCAGCTTCTTACGACCTTTAGCACGACGTGCAGCCAATACTCTACGGCCGTTAGCAGTTGCCATTCTCTCACGGAAACCGTGTTTGTTTTTTCTCTTTCTGTTAGAGGGTTGAAATGTTCTTTTCATTACTGTATCTTGTTTTATGTTATTATTCTACGTAATCGGGCTGCAAAAATAGAGACTTTTTCTAAAATAACCAAGAGATAACTCTTTTTATCTCAAAACTTTTTGTGTTTTTTACCGATTTCCATTACTTTTGCACTCGCAAATTGAGTGAAACATCTTAATAAATAACAATAATAAAGACTATAAAGTATGATTAATGCCCAAGACATTAAAATCGGAACTTGCATCCGCATGGACGGCAAGCTTTATTTCTGCATCGACTTCCTGCATGTGAAGCCGGGAAAAGGTAATACTTTCATGCGTACCAAGCTGAAAGATGTAGTCAACGGCTATGTGCTGGAACGCCGCTTCAACATCGGTGAAAAGCTGGAAGACGTACGCGTAGAACGCCGTCCGCACCAATATCTCTATCACGATGGTGACAACTACCAGTTTATGAACCAGGAAACTTTCGACCAGATTCCCATCGCCCACGACCTGATTAACGGTGTGGACTTCCTGCTCGAAGGAATGGTTGTAGACGTTGTGTCCGATGCTTCTACCGAAACCGTGCTGTATGCTGACGTACCCGTGAAGGTTCAGATGAAGATTACTTACACCGAACCGGGTCTGAAAGGCGATACGGCTACCAACACGCTGAAACCTGCAACCGTAGAATCCGGCGCAACCGTACGTGTACCGTTGTTCATCAACGAAGGCGAGACTATCGAAATTGACACTCGCGACGGTTCTTACGTAGGTCGTGTAAAAGCTTAATGCTGACAGACACTGAATTTCAGATAAAAAAAGAAAGCCGTACTGGATGATTCCGGTGCGGCTTTCTTTTTGTCGTTTATCGATAATGTAAGTAGTCTATATCTACATATCCAGATTCACTTTTGTCGTTGAAGCAATAGATGCCGATGCGGTCTCCCCGATAGTTTCCCCATACCATTTGATACGGTTCTCCAAACTGAATGAAATTATCTCCGTCCAGGCTGTAATAATATTGTGATTTCCCATCCATTCCCCAACAAGTTTTGAACCAGACAAACGAAGTAGAAATTTCGTTTCCTTTTAGGATGTGGCCATTATTCCGATACTCGATAAAATACTGCGTTCCTTCTTTTACCACACCAAGAGCCGAATGATGAGAGGAAAAGTGGCAAATTCCATTTCTTTGTCCGTCGGCCATCTGTGAAATGTCCATTTTCACAATCACTTCGTTATCTTGTTTCCGGAATGTACGCTGTGTAAGCGTGTTTCCCGCTTTTAGGAGTTGATTACTTTCTATCGGGCGGAAAGCTTTCAGACGCATCCATCCGGGACGTTCTGTCAGAGAAAAGAAATCTTTTCGAGGCTGGTAGTTCCATTGCCATTGTGGACCTAGTATTTCGCTGTCAAAGTCATCACTTCTTAAAAGTGTCAGTTTCGGTGATGAGAAGGCTGGCATGGGAGCTTCCCATTGCATGGTGCCGATTTGCTGTGGCAGAACTTTTCCGATGAGCGGCCAGCCGTCTATCCATATAACGGGGAGCAGACTGACAATTCGCCCGCTCCAGTCGCCTGTACCGTGATGAGTCAGAAAATACCATTTCCCGTCTTTTCCTTGTATGATGCCTCCCTGATTGGGCTCCATGGCTTCTCTGCTGGCTAGTGCAAGCTGTTTTTCTTCTTTATAAGGTCCAAATAGCTTTTTGGAGCGCCTTGCCATCACGTATCGTCCTGTTCCCGGTTTGTGCTCACTGAAAACCAGATAATACCATTCTCCAACTTTTATCAGTTTATTGGCTTCCCTTCCGTTTCCTGAATGAATAAGCTTGGCCGATTTTCTGTTGATACTTTTTCCGTCTTTTGCCATGGGGAAGAGATAAGTCTTGTATCCGTCCGCGAAATGAGTCCCTACGAAACAAGCTTTCCCGTCTTCATCCCAGATGGCCGTGCAGTCATCCCAGCCTGCTTCCAGCAAGAGAGGGGTAAGTGGTTCCCAAGGTCCTTCGGGTTTGGAAGAGGAAGTCATAAAGTATCCTTCATCCGGTGTGCCGAAGAACAGGTAAAAGCGTCCATTATGGTAACGCAAGGTACCCGCCCATACTCCCCGTGCATAGCGGTCCATCTGGTCCCAGTTCAATTTGGTTCCTATTTGTGTCAGGTCACTGATAATATTCCCACAGAACTCCCAGTTTACGAGGTCTTTGGAGTGTAGCAGGGTCATACCTGGAGAAAATTGGAAAGTAGAAGAAATGGCATAGTAATCGTCTCCTACCTGAATGCAGTCTATGTCACTGTAATCAGCCGGAATGATGGGATTGCGATAGGTGCCATCATTTTGTTCTCCCCATTTTTCCCAGTTTCCCCATACGGGATTGGATTCATTAGAGGTGTTTTGAGCAGTAACGTCACCTAGAATACAAAAACCGGTTATCAGGCCGACATATAAAATCCGTTGTATCATAAAAGTTTAATTCCTTTTCCTCCTTTTAATGTAATGTTTTTTACCTTTCCGTTGAAGCAGACTTTCGTCTTTCCGCCTTTGCGTGACTGGATGTACAAGGATGTGACCTTACTGTTCTTCCATTCCATGTCGACGATGAATCCTCCACGGGCACAGATACCTTTCACGCTGCCGTCCTTCCATTCCTCCGGAAGAGCCGGAAGCAGAGTGATACTGTTCTCGGAAGATTGCATCAGCATTTCAATGACGCCGGCACAACCGCCAAAGTTACCGTCAATCTGGAAAGGCGAGTGTGCATCGAGCAGGTTGGGGTAGGTACCTCCTCCGCGTCGTGCATCCTTGCCTTTGTATCCGTCCGGACTGACATAACGCAGCAGGCGGCGGTAGATGTGGTATGCATTCTTGCTGTCTTGCAGGCGTGCATAAAGATTGACACGCCAGCCGGTGCTCCAGCCTGTAGTATTGTCACCTTTTATTTCTAGCGTGCGGGCACAAGCCTTTGCCAATTCCGGCGTTTCTTTTACAGACAGATGATGTCCCGGATACAAGCCGAACAGATGCGACTGATGACGGTGTTGCGGTTCCTGGTCTTCCCAGTCGTGGAACCATTCCTGCAGGTTTCCTTTCTTGCCAACCTGGTAAGGCTGCAGACGGGGAAGTGTTTTCTTTATCTGTTTCTGAAAGTCTTTGTCTGTACCCAGTGCTTCGGCGGCCTTGGCTGCATCTATCAGACATTCGCGTGTCATGGCCAGGTCGGAAGTACAGCCGTAGGAAGTAGCCCCGGCATAGCCGTCGGGAGTTAGGAACTTGTTTTCGGGCGATGTACCCGGTGAAGTAATCAGCTTGCCGTCTTTTTCTATCAGCCAGTTCAGGCAGAATTCGGCTGCACCTTTCAATACCGGATAATATTGCTGGAGAAATTCCTTGTCCTGTGTGAAGGTGTAGCGTTCCCAGATATGAGTAGACAGCCAGGCGCCTCCCATGGTCCAGCATGCCCACGACGGGTCGCCCACGTTCAATCCTACCGGACAGGTCATGGCCCAGATGTCCGTATTCTGTCCCAGACACCATCCTTTCTGTACGCCGTAATAAGCCTTGGCACTCTCTTCTCCCGTGTGTTGCAGGTTGGCGATGAAGTCCATCAGTGGGCGGTGCATTTCACTCAGATTGGCCGTTTCAGCTGCCCAGTAGTTCTCCTCCAGGTTGATGTTGCTGGTATAGTTGCAGCTCCAGGGCGGGAGCAGGCGTTCGTTCCACAGACCTTGCAGGTTGGCAGGTACTCCTGGTGTACGTGAACTGGAAATGAGCAGGTAGCGGCCATATTGAAAATACAATGCTTCCAGTTCCGGATTCCTTTGTGACTTGTCTGTATATTGCAATAGCTGTTCGTCGGTAGGCAGGGCTGCAATGGCCTGGTCTGTCTTACCGAGGTAAAGTTCTACGCGGTCGAAGAAAGATTTGTAGTCTGCCACGTGTGCATTCTCCAATTCCTCAAACGTTTTCTTTGCTGCCCGTTCCATGCGTCGTGTTACCAGGTTCCGGTAGTCGCGTCCTTCTTTCATGGGGTCCTTGTCGAAGCCGTTGAAGCTGGTGACGTTGGCTATCAGAATCAAGGCTTCTTTTCCGCCTTTCACCTTCAGTTCGCCCGATGGAAAGCTTTTGACCTCACTCTGAGGAGCTATGACCCGAATCAGTGTGCGGAAATGCGTTCCCCGTTCCGGATCATACAGATGCTTGTTGTTTACTTCGTCAAAATATACGGGATAGGAATGATAGGCGGCATACCCTTCGGCAGAAATTTCATTACCGTTGGCCGTAGTAGCGTGCGGCAGAAGCGAGTTGAACGAAAGAGTGGCTTGCAGCCCTTGTGCACTTTCCGTCTGCAGGCGCAGTACAATCACCGAGTCGGGGGCTGACGCAAAATAATCGCAGGCAAAATCTTTTCCGTTTCTCTGGTAAGCAGTCCGTGCCATGGCCCGGCTGATGTCCAGTGTCCGTTGATAGTGGCTTACCTTAGCCGGTTCGGCAGAATAAGTAATGGAAAGTTGGCCTAGCGGCTGATAGTTTTCGCTGTAGTGTCCCTGTACTTTCCGTTGGACACGGTCGGCTCCCCGGTAATCTTCCTTGTCAAGCAAGGCACGGATTTCTGGAATGGCCTTATAGGCATCGGGAGTTGTGACTTTCCGGTCGGGTTCTCCGGTCCATAGGGTGATGTCGTTCAGAGAGAGTACGTCCTTGTCGGTTCCTCCGTAAAGAATAGCTCCCATCGTACCGTTTCCGATGACGAGTGCTTCTTCAAAAAATTCAGCAGGACGGTTGTAGTGCAGCACTAAGTTTTCTTGTGCTGTAAGATAAGAGGTCGGTAAGGAAAGGATATAAGCTGTAATCATGGCACCTTTCCACCTTCTTGCAAAGTTACTTTTCATAGTCTATGTGTGAATAAAGAAATCAGTTGCAAGTTATCAAGAAATCTTTATATGGGCAAAGTTCAAGCATGAAAAGTAAGGTGAAAAATGCCGATGAAAAAACGCCCTTGCGTTTTATCTCAAACGCAAGTACATTTGAGATGAAACGCAAGGACGTTTGCATTAAAACGTAAAGGCGTTTTGTCTTAAACTCTTTGGCGTTTTGAACGGAACGCAAAAGAGTTTTGTGGAGAGTTTTTAATTTCTTCCGAAACCCCATAAAAAAAGCCTTTCCATCATCGCGATGAAAAGGCTTC
>ENA-ORSO01000858-ORSO01000858.1-human-gut-metagenome-genome-assembly--contig:-NODE-858-length-22316-cov-2.702260_pt1 | contig 22316 bp, 17 predicted proteins | sample MGYA00241902_ERZ509168 | MGnify/ENA primary metagenome ERZ509168 (study PRJEB26280, sample SAMEA2338806) | human gut metagenome | biome: human gut; feature: human-associated habitat; material: faeces... | reverse complement strand
ATGAGTGTAATGAGGAATGCCCAGAGTTTGACCTTGAAAATAGGGGGAATAGAAAATGCAGAAGGATTTCTTTATGTAGGGATTTACAGTTCTGAAGAGTCGTTTATGAAAAAGCCTGCTTATGGATTCCGGGTAGAAGTGAAAGATACGTTGGTTACCGTTCCTTGCAAAGGCTTACCCTCCGGTGCTTATGCCATTTCTGTTTTTCAGGATGCGAATGGCAATGGTGTGTTGGATACCGGCTCTTTTGGCCGTCCGACTGAGAAGTTCGGTTTTAGTAATAATGCCGAAGGGGTCATGGGGCCGCCCGCTTACAAGAAATGTGTGTTTGAATTTAAGCAAGATGCTGAGATACTGATTCTGCTGAAATAAGTATTGTGCATTGTTTTGTCCGGGTAGCTATATAAAGCAATTTTAGCTATTGTTTCGTGACTTGTAAGAGTATATACTTATGTGTGTGTTAAAGGTATACTTTTGCATATTAAGAGTGTATACTTTTAATATGCAAAAGTATACACTCTTATAAACGGGGAAATAAATTGTTAAGCAAACGGGTTAACAGTGTTAATTCTTATAAGTTATAGAACTTGTCGAGCAGTTTCTTTTTGTATATTTTGCTCACTTTTAGCTCTGTGACGGTATTAAAAGGATATAGCATAATGCAAGTACTATCTTGTATCATACTGAGGTAATTTATATTAATGATATAAGTTTTATGTATCTGGATGAACTCGGCGCCATAGTTTAAAATAACTTCTGCTGTCGTATTGTGTTTTAAAATCACATGTCGGAAATCATCCAAGATGATTTCCCATAACTTACGTTCAGAATTATATCGGAAATATCCGATGTTCTGCGGTCTTAATATAACTTTATCATTTGTAATGGTCGTGATTAACAATGGTTTGTCTATCGGATAGTGCGGAGGAAGGACGGGCGGAAGTTTTGTGTTCTTTTTATTTAAATAGTAGCGATTCATGGCTAACAATAAATCGTCTTTGCTGACTGGTTTTAACAGGAAATCAAATGCCTGCATACGGAGTGCCTGCAACATGTATTTCTCGTAAGATGTATAAAATATGGTACTCATTTCCCAATCAATTTTAGGACGTAATGCTGCCAAAAACTCCAGGCCATTGATTCCCGGCAGTTCGATGTCAAGGAAAATTAGTTGAGGCTTATGTTTTAGAATGGCTTGTTCACCATCGTGACTGTTGAATGCGGTGGCTATGACATTTACATCCTGATAAGCTTTCAATTCGTTAGTCAGAACCGTCACGGATGGTTTGTCATCATCAATAATGATAACTTTTGTTGGGACACTCATGAGTTATTTCAGTTTATATTAAAATTATAATTATTGGGAATAATAAGTTGAGCGCAACATCCGGTTTCTCCCTTTGCATCCCGGTATTCTGTTAAATTGTAGCTCATCTGTTGTTTATTCCGCTCATTTAGTAATTGGATTGTTTGTGATACGACCCGTAAACCGGTTTGGGTTTTATGGTCTCTGTTCTGTAAGTTTGTTGCGAACCTCAATATAGATGTCATTCTCTTTTTTGAATATATGTAATATTAATTTCTTTTCCATCCGGGCATCTATCTCGGCCGGTATGTCTTTCAGTCCATGTTTAATGGCATTTTCAACAAAAATCTGAATCATCATGGAGGGCAGTGTCACGTGTTCCGGTTCTATTCCTTCTTCCAAGATCGTTTCATATCTGAAATTTTCTCCCAAAGCTTCTCCCTCTATCTGGACATAAAGTTGTATAAAGTCCATTTCCTCTTTCAGGGATGTGCAGAATACATTGGCGAGGTTTTGCCCTTGTCGCAGCAAGTTGACTAATACATGAAGTTGTGTCGGCTTTCCTTGTTGCTGTGTCAGCAGTTCATGATTTAGAGCGTTGTATATGAAATGAGGTGTTATTCTGTTGCGTATATTTTCCATACGCAGTTCTACAATCCGGTGCAGCATTTGTTCTTCCTTGAATCTCATCTGCTTACGTCGGTAATAATATAATAGCACGAGTAATATCAGTATAGAAACGGATATGGCAAGCCATGTGTAAGTTTGTAAAAGTTGTGTTTCTTTTTCTCCGATATATAATTTCTGATTAAGAATTGTTGCGTCTCTTTCATAGCGCATTTGCAGATCGGCAGTTCTCATTCTTACTCGATCATCTCTCAGTGAATCATTCAATTCATTATATGCTTTTTGGTATTGAAATGCTTTTTTCCAGTCCGCTTGTTCGGTATAATATCTTTGTAAGAAATCTAACCTGGCTAAGATATGGTCGGGCTTAGTTCCTTCGGGGAGTGGATGCTTTTGTATGAGTTGCTCCGCTTGTTTATAATCTTTTTTTTGCATAGCCAATTCCATCTGTTGTGTATAGAGGTAGGGTAGAACAGTTTCACTTTGCATCTTTTGGAAAAAAGCAATATTGTCGAAAAGTAAGCTGTCCGCATTTTGGGGCTGATTCAGTTTGAGATATACGTCAACTATATTGCTATGGCATATATATTTTTCCCATTCAAGTTCTGGGTGCGCACGTAAAAAAGTGTCTGTTTGCAAGAATGTATTTAGGCAATTGAGATAATCCTTTTGGTAGTAATAATCATTTCCTCTATTGGTTAAATAATTAAATTTTTCGTGTGTCATCATAAGTTCCCATAATTCCAGACTTTTATCCAACCATATTTTGCTTTGCTTAAAATCGTGAAGGGTCGTATAGGTTGCTGCAAGTCCTCCATATAAAGGAACATAATTATCTTTAGCTGTATGAGCAGAATCGGCTAAATAGATAGCCTTTTTATAATAGAAAGCGCTTTGTGCCAATTCACCTTTTTGTCTGTAGGCATCTGCCAGGTTGTTAAGACATAATATTTGTTGCTCAAAGTCCGGTTCTTGCTCTGCTACTTTACAGGCCTCTATGTTATAATAGACTAATGAATCCGGGTCTAAGTAAAATTGTGAATAGTAGGCTGCTTTGGTCTGCAGGCATTTTATGCGCATCTGATTTCGCCGGGAAGTAGCTGGTTGTCTGGATAAATAGTCCATTGTCTGAGCCAGATTATTAAGCATGGAATCCGGTTGTGACATGTAGAATAAGAGTATGACGTCATATAAGACAAAGTCATAATAATCGTCACTGTCTTTTGCCACATTTTTTCCTTTCAGAATGGCTTCTTTAGCAAAATTCACGTTGAAAGTTCTAATAGAATCGTGAATTTCTTGTTTGAGCATTTTTATTTCTGCTTGTTCATCAGGTGATGTCACACCTGTGTTTTTATGTCTCTGGCAGGCACCTGCCAATGTTGAGAGTGCGATAATAAATAAAGTTATTAGAATATATATACTTTTCATTAATAGTAGCTTTTGTTAGACTTTTATACGCTGTTTGAGTGCGAATTTATAAAATTTATTCCTTATAATTTCATTAACCCTGATTTATTATGTAGAATTGGAGACTTGTTATCCGGAATTTTCGACCTGTTGATTGTTCGTTTCGTCATTTCATGATAAAAAGTCGGGATGTGTAAATTATGTGTGTAAGGGCATTTTATACCGGACTTTTCCTTTTTGGAGGTATTCCTGTTTTTAATATTACTAATTGTTCCTTTTTAAGTACTACTTTCTGTTCATCAAAATTATTAATTTCTTAAATGTAAGAATACATGTTCTTGCACGCAGAGAATTTATTTTTTTTATTTTCGTTACAATTAGTAGACATTTCCATTTTTTATGTTTATGCAGTTTGTTATATCTTATGGATATCAGTTTTGTTCTTCGGTGAGAAACATCTTGTTCCTCGTAGAGCAACGTCCCGATTATCGTAGAGAAACCAATCGAATCTCGTAGAGAAAATAATGATTAATATAATATATTGAAATTCAGTTGTTTGTATATGTGTGGTAATGTTGGATGTTTTTGATTTTTAAACAACCTTTTTATCTGTCTTTTTATCATTAATGTGTATCTGAAATCACGACATTTCTGTTGGCCGATTTATTGGCGATAATATTTGTTACTATGAAAAAGTGCTTCATAAAAAGATAAAAAAAGAATGCCTGTAGCTTTCTGGTTTGGGCGTTTTAATATTTTGACGATATATAAGCATAATCTTTCATTATTTTCAATATTCTGTTTCTGAAAAAAAAGTCCTGTTATCGTATATTTTAGTTCTGTTATTATTTATTTTCATCTTCTTATCTGATAAAGTAAAAAAAAGAGGTTTGTTGGTGGTAGATGCAATGTCTATATTTGAAGCAATTAAGTACTTTTTGAGGAATATTTTAATTTATAGAATACGATCATGAAACAAACTATTTTTCAGAGAAGTTTCCTACCTTTTACTTGTTGCTTATTTTTGTTTATTGCTAATGGCAGTGACATGCAAGCTCAAAAAAGAGTATCTGTCAACCCTATTGTAAGTCCTTCCATTAAGAATGTAGGATGGAGAGATTATAACACAACTATCGAAACTCCATTTTATCTGGAAGACTCCGGTGTAAATAAGTTAACGGCAAATTTGAGGGAAAAGGAGTTGATTTCTGTGCTACCTTCCAGTTATTGTGTAATTTCTAAATTTCAGAAGCGTTCCAATTCCAGTATGATGACATTTAATTTAGAAGCAAAATTGCAAAAGGGGAATTCTCTCATGTTTGATGCTGCTACTAATGTATATGTTATAATAGAGGAGAAAAAGAATTGTGCATTACCTTCCGGAAGACTTTCTCTTGCACAAGGGAGAGTGGTAAAAGGCCGTATCAGTATTCCGTTTACAGGTAGTCTGTCCGGGCGTAGTCAAGCAACTCTTTGTGTGGAAATAGGTTCGGATATCCACAAATTTGAGTTAACGGGGAAAACCGATAGTAAAGTTCAGGAACTGGCTGTTTTGCCTTATAATCCGGTATGGACAGAAAAACCAAAACAAGAAATCCCGCAAGATGATAAAAAGCAGGAGAAGATTGTGGCCGTAGCGGTTAAAAAGGCAGAAGACGTTACTAAAGATATTAAAACTGAATTAAAAGAAGATTTATCAAAAACAATAGCCGATTTACGTGCAAAAGATGAACTGTCGGAGAATACACAAGTCGATGTAAATGCAGAAGTAATGCCGGAAGTGAAGAAAGACGGTACGGTAGAGTATAATATGAAAGTTCGTTACGATGTACAAGTTGTTTCTGATTTTGTGAAAAAATTGAATATATCTCATACTACGGAAGATTGGCCTGCCGGTAAATATCGTCTGAAGGATTCACAGGCTGCACTTCAAACAGCTGGTATTATAAAAAGTACGGTAGAGTCTAAATTAGAAGAATATATTACTCCCGGAACGGAAGTTACAGTAAAGATTATTGGTGGTACCGATGGAACAAAGTTTAAAAATAGTGTTCCTTATGATGGTGCTTTTGGGAATATTAATGAAGCGGAGTGTTTTGTAAACGGAGCCTTTGCTTATGTGACGGTGACTCCCGAAACTGGAATAAGCAGTAATGAGCAATTGGCCTACCTTCGTACTTTGGATATTAAAAAATTTATGGAAAATCATATCGGGCAATTCCGGGTAGCAAATACGCATTATGAGCACTTTGCAGAAATAGCAGAAAATGTAGGTGCGCAGTATCGTAGAGTTGCGGTTGAAATTACGGTTCACAATGCTTTTAATAAAAAGTATCCGGAAATCGCTGCTTATAAAGAAAATGTCTACGAGCGAAATTCAGAAGTCGATAAGAATATTCCTGTAACATCGGTTAGTTCGAATGCTGTTGCAGTCATCATAGGTAATACGGAATATCAGGTTGCGACCGGTAAACAAGGTACTACAAAAGTAGGGCCGGTAAAATATGCAGTAAACGATGCCAGTACTATGCGTGATTATCTGACACGGACATTGGGAGTGAACCAGAAGAATATTATTTTTAAAACTAATGCCGATAAAAAGGATTTTGATGATATTTTTGGAACAGATGACAAGGAAGGAGAAATTGCAGAGTTGGTGAAACGTACGGGTGCAAAAGAGGTCTATTTTTTTTATTCTGGTCATGGCTATCCTTTTATGGGTGAGCCTTATCTATTGGGAATACGTTCAAATCCCAAAAACTGTAAGGAGCAAGCCACTTCTTTACAGAGTATTTACCGTACATTAGGGGCTTTACCGGTCGAAAAGGTGAATGTGATAACTGATGCTTGTTTTTCCGGGCAAGAAATTTCAATGGAAGCTTCTGCCACCGAGTTTGCCCGGCGTCCGAAACCTGATAAACTTGCGAAATTCGTAATACTTTCGGCTGCAAGCGAAGAACAGTATGCCAATTGGTATAAAGATAAGAAACACGGACTGTTTTCTTATGTACTTTTTAAAGCTATGCAGGATAAGGAAAGATCCGATCTGAATGGGGATGGAGTACTTACATTTGATGAACTGTATAAATACTTGGCTGATAATCAGGAGTATGGGGTTCCTTGTTTGGCGAAAGAACTGGAGGGGGAACAGGTTCGGCAGAATCCGGTTATTCAGGTTAGCGTTCGTGCTAAAGATGCATTTGTGAAGTATTAACCAAAATCGAGTATTAATTTACAATAATAAGAATAACAATGAAAAATATAAATAAAATAATCGGAATTATAGGATTGTTGTTTTGTGTGTTGCAACCCATTTCGGCACAATTTAGGATGGGGATAGATTGGTCGTGTGGAATGCCTAAATCCTATTTTTACTCAACCCGCTATTACGATGATGAAGGCACTTATATGCCTACAGCACATGCCGGTTTTTCTTTTGAATACGTACTTCCACGGCATATAATGCCACTCTATCTGCCGCTTTCAATAAAAAGTGGAGTTTATTATGCTCATTATGAAGAGTTACCTTTGAATGAAGAATCGGAGAGTTATTATTATGGTGAATCTATATGGGGACAAGGTGTGGGGATTCCATTGGTCGGTGAAGTAAAATATCTGATTAATAATCATATACGTGTATATGCTAATGCTGGGGTAACGTTTAATGCTTTGTTTATAGATGATCCTTATTATAGCGGTTACGAAGGAGAAGAGGGAGGATGCCGTTTCAAAGTAGGAGGTACAACAGAGGCTGGTATTGAATTTCGTAATTTCCGAATCGGTTTTGGGTATCGTGGTTTGTTCTCCACTTTTTATGGTTATAAAAGTGATGGCGAGAAGAAAGCCGGCAGTGGTTTTGTCTCTATGGGATGGCGTTTTGGAGGTAACCGGCTGTTTAAGAAAAACTCTAAATTGAGTGTTTACTAATTAAATATTCAAGTAATGAAGAAAACGGCTGTTTTATTGATATTGTCATGGATTCAATATATTTATTCACCGGTGAGTGCCCAGGTCTTTCAGGGCACTCCACCGGCAGAATGGATTGAAGTATCAGGAGAAGCTTCTATAAAATTACCGCAAGAAGAAAAACTGGAGCACCAGGAATTGCTCCGTCTGGCTCAACAAACGGCAATTGAAAATCAGTTTGGCACATCTATTGTCTATGGAAATTTTATGAAGACTTACGAAAGTGAGTTGCAACATTATGAACATTTTGTGGATATGAAATCCCAGTTTGCTCAGGGAGTCTGGTGTAGTGATAAAACAGAACCCGTTTTCACTTCTCGGAAAACGGAAATATTAGGGGCGGACCGGAAAGGTAATTTTAAAAAGAAGATACCTGCTGTGGAATGGACTTGTGCGGTAAATGGTTATGCAAAACAGCTTCATCAGATATTACCCCGCTTTGAATTTAAAATACTGAATGATAAAAAGAATGTCGTAGTAGAGCAGAAAATCGGTTTGAATGGCAGTGAACTCATTGCAGGACAGGATTCTGTATTTCATCAAGGAGATTTGTTCATTACGCAATTCCGTAGTTCGAAATCCGGTCATTTGGCTCTTTTTATGGATAATGGGGAAAAAGCCCAACGCATGTTGCCTTATTATGCTTATGATAATGTGGACGACGTATCTGTCAAAGCAAATCAATGGTACTCATTCTTTGATATATCGGAACCTTCCGGATTTCCAAAAGAGAATATTGATGAACTGGAATTGATTACAGATCAAAAATACGATGTCATTCGCATTTACTATCTTTTTTCGGAAACTCCGTTTACAAAAGATTTTTTCTTTTCATCGGCTGATGACGAAGGTATTTCCCATCCTGAGTTACCGAAAGGATATAGCGAATTACCGTCGGTGACTTCACAACAGTTTGTTCAGTGGTTACAAGCCAATAGGATACGGAAAAAAGACTTGCAGATCAGCATAGTCGATTTAATAATAGATAATCATTAAGAAAATGAAATATGTAGGTCCTTTATTATTAGCTCTTTTCTTATGTCTATCGTTGCAAGCGCAAGACCAGGAAGAGGGCTTTTTCGTAGCACATCAATGTGCTACTTCGGCATCTTTGATGATTGCCAAACAGAAAGCATTACTCAACACCAAAGGTGAATTGGCTACTCAGATCAATGGAAAAATAACCAGTGTCAGCCAATCTTATCTGACGGAAGATTTGGGAAATGATGTATTGAAAGAGGAATTTATCAATGAAAGTAAAATAGCTGCTCAAGTTATTCTAAAGAATATAGCTATTGCGGAAGAAATTCCGGTGAAAGAGAAAGACGGTAGATATACTGTGCACATTACGCTTAAAGTGAGAGAGACAGATGTGTTGGATGCGATCCGTAAACATGTTATGGCAAATGAAAGACTACAGAAGGTTTTTAAAAAGGAGAAGTTTGACGAATTGTGGAATGAATAAAAATAAAGTAAAAAGTTTTTATTTAGGGATTCTTATACTGGTGTGTGCAAGTCATCCATATACCTTTTGGTTGGGAAGAGGATTTAACTTCTGAGTATACACAGCAGATAAAATATATCTGTCTCATATTTAGTAAAGGATGTATAAGGAATAATTTTTGTGATATTTTAAAATTTGAAAATGTCATAGAAAAAAGACTGACCGGTGATTTAAGAATTGAAGAACTCTATAAGACGAACGATTATAATTTGGAACAGTGTATGTTAAGAAATTATAACCTCGTTTTAATAGATGTTGATTATCAGATAAATACAGACGATATATAGAGTTCTTGAAGCTTGGAGAATATGGTAAACTGGCGGTTAAGACAGTAGTTTGGTCTTTACTAAATGTGAAAGTTCTTTTTATTCATATTGAACTAAAATGAGGTGATAGTTTGAACCTATTAGGATTTAGGGGCAGATATGATTTTGAAAAATCGTGTGTTTATAGTATACAGGTCATTAAATTTAAGCTAAAAAATGCTTTTCTTTAAACTTTATTCTCTTTCTTTGTTCTTAATATAAAAGGACTTAAACTTTGAACGTATGAGAATAAAGCAGATTTGTATGATGGTATTGCTCTCTTTAGGGATAGCACCTTGGGCAAAAGCTCAAACATTTGACAAGTTATGGAAACAGGTGGAGCAGGCTGAACAGAAGAGTTTGCTACAAACAGTGATCCAACTGACAGATCGAATTTATAAAAAAGCGGAAACAGAGAGAAACTCTCCACAGATGTTGAAGGCGTATACGTGGCGGATGAAATACCGCGAAACGTTGACTCCCGATAGCTTTTATGTAAGTTTGAAAGGTTTGGAACAGTGGGCGGAAACAACGGATAAACCGATGGACCGTGCTGTTTTGAATTCCCTGATAGCCGGTATTTATGCAGATTATGCATCCAGCAATCGCTGGCAGATTCGTCAGCGGACGAATATTGTAGACGAAGCTCCCTCCTCCGATATACGGGAATGGAGCAGTAATATGTTCGTGCAACAGGTGATGAAATATACAGCCGGTTCTTTGCAGGATACGGGATTGCTGTTGAATACCTCTTCGCGCATTTATATTCCTTTTGTGAAACTCGGAGATACCAGTGAATACTATCATCATGATATGCTTCATTTGCTGGGTAGCAGAGGGGTGGATGCCTTGAACAATGTAATGGGATTGGATAAAGATTCTGTTGTACAGACATCGGTTGAAAACGTTTATTTAGGTATGCTCGATGCTTATGAAAAAGCCGGTATGGATGATGGTTATGTGCTCTGCAAACTCGATTATCTGAACTGGAAACGGAATTCGGATCCTACCTTTGTGCCTTATCGGGCACCACAGAATTTAATCGGGTTGACTCAAGATCCTTATCTGGCCGGCCTCGATAAACTGAAAGCTGATTTTAAATCGCATGATGTCTGTGCTGAGGTTTATCTGGCCAAAGCCCGCTATGCTGTGGAAAAACAGCAACAGGTGATGGCTTTGCAGATTTGTGATGAGGCTATCAGGCTTTATCCGGACTATAAACGCATCAATGCCTTAAAGAATTTGAAACAGGAGATTTTGAATCCGGCTTTGTATGTACGTGCCGACCAGGTTGTTTATCCGGATACTGATATGAAGTTGATGGTGAACCATAAGAATATAGATGGTTTTACGGTGCAATTATACCAATCGAAAAAGCGGGTGGCCGAACAGCATTATTCTTTATTGCGTCCTCAGAATTATCAGAATCAGGATACTGTATTTACGTTGAAAGCTCCGGCAATCGGAGAATATGTGATGCGTATCGTACCCGATGCCAAGGCACGGGAAAATAGTGAAAGCAAGCTGAGTGTTACCCGTTTTAAGGTATTGACACTTCGTTTGCCGGGAGACCAATACGAAGTGGTTGTCCTCGACTGTATGAGCGGACAGCCTGTGGAAGGTGCCGTTGTCACTCTTTATACAAACGATGAAAAGAAATTGACGGAGTTTACTACTGATTCCGAAGGAAAGGCAACATTCCCCTATAAACGTGAATACCGCTATTTAGTCGCTACCAAAGGCGATGATACCGCAATGCCCTTGCAAGGTATTTATGGCGGTAGTTATAATTACTACACGGATAAGAAACCGGTGAATTCGGTGAAACTTCTGACGGACCGTTCTCTTTATCGACCGGGGCAAACTGTATATGTGAAAGGTATTGCTTATGAGCAGGAACTGGATACAGCTAATGTCATTGTCAATCGCACTTATACGTTGACGCTTACCGATGCCAATCGGCAGGAGGTTGGAAAGAAAGAGCTTCGTACCAATGAGTTCGGTTCCTTTGCTACGGAATTCACTTTGCCGTCCGTTTGCTTGAACGGTACGTTCACACTAACTACCGATGAAGGAATGACCACTATCCGCGTGGAAGAGTATAAGCGACCTACTTTCGATATAACTTTTGATAAGATGACCGGGTCGTATAGCTTGGGTGATAAAATCGATGTGAAAGGAACGGTAGCCACCTTTAGTGGTGTGTCATTGCAGGATTTGCCTTTGAATTATACAGTTACCCGTTTTATGCGTTTTGGCTGGCAAGGAGCGCAGTTGGGCGCTGAACCTATTGCATCGGGCACCGTTTCGCTGAATGAAGACGGACAATTCACGATTCCGGTATCCTTGAGTGGTGATAAAGGGTTCGATATGGGATATTATGTTTTCCAGATTCAAGCGACGGTTACGAATGTGGCGGGAGAGACGCAGGCTTCCACTTACAGTTTAGGAGTCGGAAACCGTTCAATGCTACTGGGAGCCGAGATACAGAATCCTGTTTGCAAGGAAGACTCCATCAAGCTGACTTTTAAAGCTACCAATCTTGATGGCCAGCCCGTTAGTGTAGAGGGTAACTACAAACTTTATCCCGTAGTCGGTGGTGCGAAGTCCGAAGAGGTGATGAAAGGCACTCCGGCTTATACGGGTACGTTTGTTTCCAATAAAGAGACGCTTCTTCCGGGATGGACTTCTGTGCCGTCGGGAGAATATCTGTTGGTTATGTCTGCCAAAGATGATCAGGGTCGTGAAGTGACGGGCGAAGAGGAAGTCATACTCTTCTCGATCAAAGATAAGCGCCCTCCGGTAGACAAGGCGATCTGGTATTATGCAGAAAATACCTCGTTTGATGCCGCTCATCCGGCTGTGTTCTATTTCGGAACTTCCAAGAAAGACGCGTATGTGATGATGAATCTGTTCAGTGGTAACCGGATGCTGGAAAGCAAGGTGCTTCGTTTGTCCGATTCAATTGAGCGTTTTGAATATCCTTATAAAGAATCGTATGGCAACGGGCTTTCCGCTACTTTCTGCTTTGTGAAGGATGGTTCCGTAAATCAGCAGACGGTAAGAATGACGAAACGCTTGCCGGATAAAACATTGACAATGAAATGGGAGGTATTCCGTGATAAACTGCGTCCGGGACAGGAAGAAGAGTGGAAGCTGATTGTCAAAACCCCGCAAGGAATGCCGGCCGCAGCTGAAATGTTGGCTACCATGTATGACGCTTCGCTGGATAAGATATGGAAAAATAATCAGAGCCTGAGAATCGGATACAACCTTTCTGTGCCCGGAACACGCTGGATGGATGGTTATTGGGGAATGAACTCTTATAATTATTGGTTCCCTTCCAAGAGCCTGAAGGTAGATCCGATGGCATACGACCACTTCGTGCTTCCATTCAATTACGTCAGTAATCTGGTTTTCGAAGAGGAAATGATACCCCTTTGTAATTATCGACAGAACGCAACGGTTGTTGGAAGCGCAAAAGTACGCGGAATGGCGAAAGCCGAGGCGGGTATGTCTATCGTCATCAGCGATAAAGCCGATGTTGAATATGCCGAAACGGCTGATGCCGACAGGGATACCGGAGCGGGAGAAACCCTTCCTGGGGCTACCGAAGAATTGCGTACCAATTTTGCCGAGACCGCTTTCTTCTATCCGCAACTTCGTACCAATGAGCAAGGGGAAGTTTCTTTCTCTTTCACCATGCCGCAGAGCCTTACCCGTTGGAATTTCCGGGGATATGCGCATACCAAAGGAATGATGACAGGTATGATCGATGCTACTGCTGTGACCAGTAAGGACTTTATGCTGACTCCGAACTTGCCGCGTTTCGTCCGCGTGGGAGATAAAACTTCTGTAGCCGCTTCTGTGGCAAACCTTACCGGAAAGAATATTTCCGGAACGGTTAGCTTTATTCTTTTTGACCCGATGACGGAAAAGGTGATCAGTACGCAGAAACAAAAGTTCTCTGTAGAAGCAGGACGTAGCACGGGAGTGAGTTTCCTTTTTATTGTTATCGATAAATACGATGTATTGGGTTGCCGTATGATTGCCGACGGTGGTTCGTTCAGTGACGGCGAGCAGCACCTCTTACCCGTACTTAGCAATAAAGCGGATTTGGTGGAGACTGTGGCCATGCCTGTTCGCGGAGAAGAAACACGTACTTTCCCGCTCGATAAGTTATTCAATAATCACAGCAAATCGGCTACCGACCGTCGTCTGACTATCGAGTTTACAGGTAATCCGGCTTGGTACGCCATACAGGCATTACCATCGTTGGGTATGCCCGAGAACAATAATGCCATCTCTTGGGCTGCCGCTTATTATGCGAATACGTTGGCTGCCTATATAATGAATTCACAGCCACGCATCAAAGCCGTGTTCGATAGTTGGAAGTTGCAAGGCGGAACGAAGGAGACTTTCCTCAGTAATTTGCAAAAGAATCAGGAGGTGAAGAACATCTTGTTGTCTGAATCTCCTTGGGTGATGGAGGCCCGGACGGAAGAAGAACAGAAAAAGCGCATCGCTACTTTATTCGATCTGAACAACATTCGTAATAACAATATTGCTGCCTTGACCCGGTTGAAAGAACTTCAGCAGTCCGATGGCTCGTGGGCATGGTATAAAGGTATGAACGGTAGCCGATTTATCACGAACTTTATTGTCGAATTGAATGCCCGTCTCGCTTTGCTTACCGGTAAACCGTTGGAAGGGGATGCCTTGACGATGCAGCGTTCTGCTTTCAGTTTTCTGAATAAAGAAGCGTTGGAAGAGTATAAGAATATCCGTAAAGCAGAGAAAAACGGAGAAAAGGTAAAAGGGCTTTCCGATGAGGCGTTGAAGTATCTCTACCTTGTTGCTATTTCCGGTGAAAAAATGCCGCTTGCCGATAATCAGACCGCTTACAATTACTTCTTGTCGAAAGTAGGGGAGACGCTGACCAGCCGTTCCATGACTAATAAGGCACTTGCCGCCATTGTGCTGGATAAAGCCGGAAGGAAGCAGGAAGCATTGAATTTTATTGCTTCTTTGAAAGAGTTCTTGACAAAGACGGACGAACAGGGAATGTTCTTTGCTTTCAATGAGAATCCTTATACTTGGGGCGGTTTACAGATCCCGGCCCATGTCACGGTAATGGAAGCTCTTGAACTTGTATCCGGCGACTCCTCTACGGTGGAAGAGATGAAACTCTGGCTCTTGAAGCAGAAGCAAACGCAGGCATGGGATTCTCCGGTGACTACGGTAAATGCGGTTTTTGCCCTGTTGCAACGTGGTGTCAATCTGCTCGATAATCAAGGTGATGTACGTATTACTGTTGCTAATGAGGTATTGGAAACTTTGGCTCCTGCCAAAACGATTGTTCCCGGATTGGGCTACATTAAAAAGACTTTCACTGACAAGAAAGTGGTGGATGCCCGTAAGATAACTGTCGAAAAACGGGATGCCGGTATCGCCTGGGGAGCAGTCTATGCACAGTATCAGGAAGATATCGATCAAGTGAAACAGCAAGGTAACGAACTGAGTGTAGAGAAGAAACTGTATGTGGAGCGTTTGGTGAATAATGTTCGTCAGCTACAACCGATAACAGCCGCTACGGAGTTGGCCGTAGGAGATAAAGTCGTTTCACGCCTTACGATCCGTTTGGATCGTCCGATGGATTTCATCCAATTGAAAGACCAGCGTGCCGCCTGTTTCGAACCTATCGGTACGTTATCCGGTTATCGCTGGAACAACGGTTTCGGTTATTATGTCGATATCAAAGATGCTTCAACCAATTTCTTCTTCGATGGATTGGGCAAAGGTGTTTATGTTCTTGAATATAGCTATCGTATCAGTCGTGCCGGAATGTATGAAACCGGACTGGCAACCATCCAAAGTGCATATGCACCCGAATATGTTTCTCACTCCGCTTCGATGAAAATGACGATAAAATGATTTACACTTGAAGGCCGGTTGTATTTGTCCGGATAGACAAGTTGTATTTTGAATCAAGTGCCAATCAGTGCCGGTTACATTTTTGATGGATGTAACCGGCATTCTTTACCATCTACCCTTAATAATCCTTTCAATCCGTTCCTTTTCTCATTGAAAACTCCTACATTTGTGCTCCAAATATAATATGTAGAGCATGAAACGCAGTATATCCTTTATAATTACCCTTTTTATTATTACTTTGTCTGTCATTGCCCAACCTCGTCTTTCTTCCAATAAAGAGACACATAACTTCGGGCAGATAGAATGGAAACATCCTGTAAATGTGGAGTATACCATTACGAATACCGGAGACAAGCCTTTGGTATTGACCAATGTTACCACTTCTTGTGCCTGTTCCGTTGCCAGTTGGACGAAAACGCCCATCGCTCCCGGTGAGAAAGGAACGGTTAGTGCTACTTTTGATGCGAAGGCACTCGGACATTTTGAGAAAACTGTGGGTATTTATAGTAATGCACAACCCAGCCTTGTCTATTTGAAATTTGTAGGCGAGGTAGTGCAGGAAGTTACTGATTTTACGAAGACACATCCTTATGCTATCGGTTCCATTCGTTTGGACCGGAACGAATTTGCCTTTCCGGATGCCCATCGTGGTGAAGAACCGACTCTTACGTTTAGTGTCGTAAATCTGTCCGATCGTCCATACGAACCGGTATTGATGCATCTGCCTCCTTATCTGAAAATGGAGAAGAAACCGAATGTGGTTCTGAAGGGAAAGAGGGGGACTGTCAAGCTGACCCTTGATACCAAGCAATTGACCGATTTGGGATTGACGCAGGCTTCTGTCTATTTGGCCCGCTTTGCCGGTGATAAGGTCAGCGAAGAAAACGAGATTCCCGTATCAGCCATTCTTCTTCCCGATTTCTCCGGAATGACGGAACAGGATAGTTTAAATGCGCCTGTCATTCGTCTGTCTGAGACAGATATCGATCTCAGTGCCCGTCTCGCGAAAAAGAACAAAGCTTCTCATGATATTGTTATTACAAATGTAGGGAAAGCACCTTTGCAGATAAGTAAGTTGCAGGTATTTAATTCTTCGGTAGGAGTGAGTCTGAAAAAGACAGTTCTTCAGCCGGGGGAAACGACTAAGTTGCGGGTAACCATCCATAAAAAGAACACAGGAAAGAAAAAACATCACTTGCGCATACTGATGATAACCAATGACCCGGCGCAGCCGAAAGTGGAAATCAACGTAAAACGATAACTTAAATATCACCATCATGGAACATCCGGAAAACAGCGAAGAGTATAAAGGGTTGGTTGTTAATAAAGGCATTGAACAGCCTTCGTCAGTAAATCCTTATTTGAAACGTAAACCTAAAAAACGACAGCTTTCTGTGGCCGAGTTTGTGGAGGGCATAGTAAAAGGTGATATAACCATTCTCAGTCAGGCAGTGACGTTGGTGGAAAGTGTGCGTCCCGAACATCAGGCTGTGGCGCAGGAGGTGATAGAGAAATGTCTGCCTTACTCAGGTAACTCTATCCGTGTCGGTATCAGTGGTGTTCCGGGAGCTGGTAAGAGCACTTCAATCGATGTGTTCGGTTTGCATGTACTCGAAAAAGGTGGAAAATTAGCTGTATTGGCCATCGATCCGAGTAGCGAACGTAGTAAAGGGAGTATCTTAGGTGACAAAACCCGTATGGAGCGACTGTCTGTACATCCCAATTCGTTTATTCGTCCAAGCCCCTCTGCCGGTTCGTTGGGAGGGGTAGCCCGTAAAACCCGTGAAACGATTATTTTGTGTGAGGCGGCCGGTTTCGATAAGATCTTTGTAGAAACAGTAGGCGTAGGGCAAAGTGAAACGGCTGTACACTCTATGGTGGATTTCTTTCTGCTGATTCAGTTGGCCGGTACGGGTGATGAACTTCAGGGCATCAAACGTGGTATCATGGAGATGGCGGACGGTATTGTGATAAATAAAGCCGATGGTAGCAACATAGACAAGGCCAAACTGGCAGCGGCACAGTTTCGTAACGCTCTTCATCTTTTCCCTGCTCCCGATTCCGGTTGGACACCTCAAGTATTGACCTATTCCGGCTTTTACAATCTGGGCGTAAAGGAGATTTGGGATATGATATACCAGTACATCGATTTTGTAAAAGAGAACGGCTATTTTGAGTATCGTCGTAATGAGCAAAGTAAGTATTGGATGTACGAAAGCATTAACGAACAGTTACGTGACAGTTTCTATCATAATGCCAAAATAGAATCTATGTTGTCAGAGAAGGAACAGCAGGTGTTAGGAGGGAATCTGACCTCGTTTGTGGCTGCAAAAACATTGCTTGATACTTATTTTGATGAATTGAAGAAATAGATAATAATGTGCCAATGGGTCAATATGCCAATGTGCCAATTTACCATGCGGAATGATAACGCAGGTAATTGGCACATTGGCATATTGACCCATTGGCATATTATTCAATTGATACATTATTTAGATTCTAATTTGAAAAGAAAATTGTACCTTTGCACCCCCAAAGAAAATTAATTATTTCTATTTACAAGATGACGGATAATAAGATAATTGAGCAGGAAGAAACTTTATTGTTGCGACGTAAATTGGATCTTTTGTTGCGTACAGGTAAGTTACTGGTGGAGAGTGCGGCGGATACAAACCGTGTAGTGAGGAATATGAAACGTGTAGCTGCTTATTTGGGGCTACCGGAAGAAAAGCTTCATATTGATGTCAGCTATACGATGTTGATGGTTAATGTAAGTGATGAAGCACATTCTTTTTCTAAATTCCAGAAATGTGAGAAGCATGGGATTAATATGACGGCCATTTCTGCTATCAGTAAATTGTCGTGGCGTGCTATCGAACAAGACTATTCTTTGGATGAATACGAGAAAGAGTTGGAAAGAATTTCCCACACGCCTCGTAATTATGTTCCATATCTGGTAGCGGTGGGAGCCGGTTTTGCATGTGGTGGCTTTGCAAATTGTTCGGCTGTGACTGGATGGCTTTTCTTTTAGCATCAATTTCTGCATTTGTCGGTTTTCGCGTACGTGCCCGTTTTATCGAGTTTGGTGTTAATGTATATATGAGTATTGCGATTGCCGCTTTTGTATCTACTTGTTTGGCTTATGCCAGTTCATTTACCGGATGGTCTTCTACTCCTTATCATCCGCTTTTAGCTTGTGCCTTATTTATTGTTCCGGGGGTTCCGTTGATAAATTTTGTTGACGATATGATAGACAATTATTTGCTGGTGGGTATTACCCGTGCGGCTAATACGGTTATGATGGTGGGGGCTATGGCTTTTGGTATTGTATTGGCTATCCGTCTGTGTGTTATGGAGGATGTGACTATCGACAAGAAATTCAGTGAATTAAGTATGATTCCCCATGATCCTTATTATGTATATGCCATTGCTGCCGCTATTGCGGCTATGGGATTTTCCATGATTTTCAATATCCAGCGTCGTTTGCTTTGGGTGGTGGCTATAGGAGGTATTATTGCCGTATGTACCCGTAACTTTGTGAATTTTGAGTTGGGATTCGGTCCGGTAATAGGTTCGTTTATGGGAAGTTTTGTAGTCAGCCTGATTGCTGTTAAAGCTGTACATTGGTTTCATGTTCCCAATCACGTATTGACCATTCCTTCGGTTATCCCGATGATTCCCGGTGTATTGATGTATCGTTCCTTGCTTGGCTTTATTGACATGCATGGGGTTGTAGGAGAGGTGACGGTTGCTTTCTTCAACGGTATCAATTCCGCTCTTATCATTCTTTGTATAGCATTGGGAGTTGCTGTTCCTAATATCTTTGCCCGTCGTTATATTGCTAAAGACCGCCAAAAATGCCTGGAAGAAGAGTTGAAAAAAAGAAAGGCACGCGGTAAGTTTATAGAGTGGTGAGAATTAGTAGTTAGTAGTAAGTAGCAAGTAGTTAGTAGTCAGTAGTTAGAATCTATGCAGTGTGTCAACGTGGTTATCCGAAAGGATTCTAACTACCAGCTACTTACTACTAACTACTTACTACTAACTACTAATTCACACCTCTTTCCCCGCCTTCTCAAAGTCCGCCCTCGACTTGCTTTGGGTCACAATATATACTCCCAAGAATACGAGTCCGATAGCTATTCCTTTTTGCCAGCCGAAGGTTCCGATACCCATGATTACGGCAGCGATAGATGCGATGATAGGTTGTACATAATTGTACATGCTCACTACTGTAGGACGAAGTAATTTTTGTGCAGTCATCACACAGATATAAGCTATGAAGCTTCCTCCCAATACGACATAAAGGACTTGCCAGATAGCAAGCGTTGAAATGGTGCTCCATTCGATAGCAGCCACATCGTGATAGGAGAAAGGTATGTAACACATCGATGCATAAATAAACATCCATTTATTGATGGTTATTGCCGAATATTGTTGGGTAAGTCCTTTGAAAACTGTTAAATAGATTGAGAAACTAAGCTGTGCCAGCAGGCAGAGAAGGTCTCCCCAGATACTGCTGTTTCCGTTTCCGGAAGTTTGGCTGCCCAATATTAATATCAATGCCCCCATCGCTCCGACAAAGATACCGAGAACTTTCTTGTTGGTGACCGGCTCTTTCAGATAGATGGCTGCCACGATCATGGTAATAATAGGCAAAGTTGTTGTTACGATAGAGGCGTCGATGGGGGAGGTGAGGGACAATCCGAAGATAAAAACTCCCTGGTTGAAAACCAGTGCAAATAAGGACGCGAAAAATATTTTAAGCATATCCTTATGATTCACATACTCCTGTTTACAGAAAATGGATAGAATCCAGAAAGCGGCCGCCGCACCTACCATTCGAAAAGTGGTGACAGAGAGGGCTGAAAACTCTTGCAGAGCAAATTTACCGATGGGAGCCATTAGACCCCACATTACATTGGCAGTTAGGGCAAACAGATGTCCTTGTACGTTCTTGTTGATATTCATCTTTTCGTTACCTTATATTGAAAACTGCCGCAAAGGTAACCAATTTATCATTTGAATTGTTTATATTTGCCTTGATATAAAGCAATAATAGCATGGAAAAACAGGCCAATTATATCAGACGCATTGAAATAGACGGATTGTGGGGGCGGTTTAATATTGCCTGGGATTTGCGTCCGGATGTGAATATCCTTTCCGGAATCAATGGTGTCGGTAAAACAACGATTCTGAACCGTTCCGTCAATTACCTGGAAGAACTATCCGGTGAAATGAAGAATGGTGTAAAGCAGGGGGTACATATTTATTTTGATGATCCGGAGGCAACTTATATCCCTTATGATGTGATTCGCAGTTACGACCGCCCTTTGGTTATGGGTGATTTCACAGCCCGGATGGCAGATAAGAATGTAAAGTCCGAACTCGACTGGCAACTTTATCTTCTGCAGCGCCGCTATCTGGACTATCAGGTGAATATAGGAAATAAGATGATCGAACTCCTGGCCGGTAATACGGAAAAGGGACGGGAGGAAGCTGCCGGCTTATCATTGGCGAAGAAACGTTTTCAGGATCAGATAGACGAACTCTTCAGTTATACCCGGAAGAAAATAGACCGTAAGCGAAATGATATTGCTTTTTATCAGGATGGGGAGTTGTTATTGCCCTACAAGCTTTCTTCCGGTGAAAAGCAGATGCTTGTTATCCTGCTGACTGTGTTGGTACAGGATAATGAACATTATGTTCTTTTTATGGACGAACCGGAAGCATCACTTCATATTGAATGGCAGCAAAAACTTATTGCCATGATCCGTGAATTGAATCCGAACGTACAAATTATCCTTACTACCCATTCGCCTGCCCTTATAATGGAAGGGTGGCTCGATGCAGTGACCGAGGTGAGCGATATAACAACGAATATGGCTGACAAACCTATTTAGTTGAAAGTTGAGAGTTGAAAGTTCTGAATAAACATTCGATAGGTTGTGAAAATAAGCGGTGCAACCAAATCATAAACTATAAACCATAAACTATAAATCATAAATTATAAATTATAAACTGTCTCTATGGCTCAAACTTTACGCGATAATCTTACATCTTCTTACTTCAATGCTGCAAACAGGCTGTATTCCAAGAAAGCCCGCCGAAGGATTGTAGCTTATGTGGAGAGTTACGATGATGTACCTTTTTGGCGTACCCTGTTTGAAGAGTTTGAAAATGACGAGTGTTACTTTCAGGTAATGCTTCCTTCGGCTACTTCTTTGGCGAAAGGGAAGAAGATGGTATTGATGAATACATTAAATACGGCTGAACTGGGAAAAAGTCTCATAGCTTGTGTAGACAGTGACTATGATTTTCTCTTACAGGGTGCTACTGCCACTTCTCGGAAAATAAACCGTAACAAATATATCTTTCAGACTTATACCTATGCGATCGAGAATCATCATTGCTTTGCAGAGAGCTTGCATGAGGTATGTGTACAGGCCACATTGAATGATCGCTCTTTGATTGATTTTGCAGCTTTCATGCGAAGGTATTCTCAGATAGCTTATCCTCTTTTTCTATGGAATGTATGGTTTTACAGGCAACATGATACGCATACCTTTCCAATGAGTGATTTTAATTCATATATTCGTTTGATGGATGTAAGCTTGCGGCATCCGGAACGAAGTTTGGAAGCCATGCAAAGGGTGGTGTCGGCTAAATTGTCTGAACTGGAAACGCGTTTCCCGTATTATATCAGTCAGGTGGATGCTTTGGGCACTGAACTTGAGAAGTTGGGGTTGGTACCGGAAACCACATATTTGTATATTCAAGGGCATCATATTATGGATAATGTGGTAATGAAACTTTTGATACCGGTTTGTACTGCTTTGCGCAGAGAGCGGGAACAGGAAATAAAGAAATTGGCCGAACATGATGAACAATTCCGCAATGAACTGACTTGTTATCAGAACAGCCAGATAAATGTGGAGATTATGCTGAAGAAAAACAGTGCTTACAAAGCGCTGTATCTTCATCAATGGTTGCGTGATGATGTAAGAGAATTCCTTGAGAAAGGATGAATGATAAACAAGGCGTTTTGCTGTTGCCTTATTAAAACAGCAACTGAAAAACAGTTTAATGGAACAAGTTACAGGCTTTATTAATGAAATTCTCCTGTCGTGGGGATTTAGTCAGTCGTGGGCTGATGATTTAACGAGTGGCATTATTTTAGTTGTAATTCTTGCAATTGCTTTTCTGGGAGATGCTATTTGTCGTCATATTATTCTGACAGCTGTTGCCAGACTTGTGAAAAAGACCA
>ENA-ORSO01000846-ORSO01000846.1-human-gut-metagenome-genome-assembly--contig:-NODE-846-length-22584-cov-12.017888_pt1 | contig 22584 bp, 18 predicted proteins | sample MGYA00241902_ERZ509168 | MGnify/ENA primary metagenome ERZ509168 (study PRJEB26280, sample SAMEA2338806) | human gut metagenome | biome: human gut; feature: human-associated habitat; material: faeces... | reverse complement strand
GAGAGGACACGCATCTGGACGGTCACTTTAGCGCCCCAAAATAAATTATAGAACCAAAATTTATTGAGACATATGTTATTAGTGAATCGATAATTACCAAAAAGAGTAACTGCGGAGAAAATTTCTTGATATTATGAGGGCTATTGGTTTAGGAGAAAGAGCATGAAGAAACATCCTTTTTCATTAATTGCTACAATATTTGTAATAGCATTTCTTATTATAGCTTGTCATACTATTCAGAACCATAAAAATCAAGTTAATGTTTATCGTCATAAAATTATTGAAAAAGTAACTGATTTAAATGCAATATTTTTGGGATATCCATATATATCAACGAGAAATCGTACAATCAATTGTTTAGGGGATTCAATAACTGAAGGTTATCTAAATGATGGAATATCTTGGGCAGACAGGCTTCAAACTTTAACATATGCAAAAGCGGTAAATAAATATGGCATAGGTGGATCAACGGTATCGACTTTTGTTGATCAGCATCCAATGTGCTTAAGATATAATGAAATGGATAGTAAGGCAGACTTTATTGTGATTTTTGGGGGAAACAATGATTTTACTCAATCTGTTCCTTTAGGTAATGAAGATGATGTAGACACTAAAACCTTTTATGGAGGTTTGAACGTTTTACTATTGGGATTAAGAGAGAAGTACCCTACTGGCAAATTCTTATATGTTACACCATTACGGATGTGGGATTATCAACATCCTAAATGGAGTAAATTTGTTCAGTATAATGAACGTAATAGAGTGGGGCTTACATTATTGGATTATAGGAATGCTATCGTAAATCGTTGCAATTATTATGAAATACCTTATTTGGACTTATATAATCAAGGGTTATATGGATCAACAAAGACCACGAGAGATGCAGTTTATCACGATGGTCTTCATCCAAATGATAACGGACATCGGATTATAGCTTCCCAAATTGCTAATGCTTTAATGAAATTATGATGCTATTTCGCAGGAAAATCCTAAGACTGAGGTTTTAGTTCAACGGATGAGTTAAATTCTGATAAATGGCATATTTTCTATAAATCTATGCATTACCGATTTTGCCATTCTTTGCATAGCCCAATTAGATGAAGATGATATTTTTAGATATGTTTCCAGAAAAAATTGCTAAATTGCAATAACAAGTTGGACACTTTTCCTGACTCTGTTTAAGCCGCACCCAGACTATAGATTTTATCTAGTCCCTCTGAAAATATCTCCTCTGGACTATGGCAGCCGAGAATCTTGCGAGGATGGCGGTTGCACCACAGCTCAATTTCAAAGACCTCTTCTGCTGTGTAGGAGTCCAATCCGCTTCCCTTTAGGGAAAAACACCATATGAGCCCGTTGTGGCGTTCTACGGAGCCTTTATCGCACGAGGTGTATGGATGCGCATAGTATACCAAAGCTCTGCAGCCTTTTCGAGGTTTGAAAGGGCTGCAAACGCTGAACTATTGTCCGTCGTAATTGTTTTGAAGATTGCTCCGATGTGCTCGCTGTATTCATTCAAGAGTGTTTCGAAGGCAGCCATAACGCTTTTAGCAGATTTGTCTAGCAGCTTAACAATCCTGAACTCCCTGGTCTTACGCTCCAAAAGAGTAAGAAGGGCCTCATCTTGGCCGGACTTTGCGCCAATAACTAGGTCGCATTCCCAGTGTCTGAATTCCTTTCGTTTCTCGACTTCTTTGGGCCTTTTTTAATACTCCGGCCAAGTTTTCGCTTTGTCCAGGCGAAGCATATGTTTCTTCGTTTTTCTGCTCAGTTTCATGGGCGGATTGGGTTTCTGATATTCAAGAGCCACATGTCGACATCGTTGTACAACGTCTTTGTGCAAATCACCTGATTTTGGGTAAAATCTCCCGATATGAGAGCATTGCCCACGCAGACATCAAAAGATCGCCCTGTTGAAAAGAACTTCTTTTCCACATGCTCGATGAAGGCCTTCATATCTAGGCAGCTGTAATGACGGCAGGAGGCCTTTCTGTTCTCTTCGTAGACCTTCTGTCCCTTGAAAGCTTTATACCGCCTTTTGGTACCGTTATAAAGCAGTGTGGATCCGAGCTTGATTTCATTGGATATGGTAGTTGGAGAACAGGTAAGCTCTCTGGCAATGGATCTTAAGTAATACTTATCTTTCAGACGAATTTGCATGAGCATCCGCTCCTCGTACGAAAGATGTTTTCCATTTTTTGTGCCCATTTGTGGTAGAACATGTGATGCCCATAGTGTCATTCCTCCTAGGATTTGGTCTGGTAGCTATATTCTAACAGAGGATGCTTCATTATGGGCCTTTTTATATTCCCAAAATGGACCCTTTAGGGGTGCCCAACTTCATTTTACAATTAGCCAAATTTTTATTAAAATAAGGTTAGAAAAACTAGAGCTATATGGAGGAAATTAAATGAAGGTCGTAATTTTAGCAGGTGGATTTGGTACAAGAATCAGTGAAGAAAGTCAGTTTAAACCGAAGCCCATGATTGAAATTGGTGGGCAGCCAATTCTTTGGCACATTATGAAGATTTATTCTCACTACGGGTTCAATGAATTTGTAATTTGTGCAGGCTATAAACAGCATGTAATTAAAGAATATTTTGCTGATTATTTCCTTCATACATCGGATATTACCTTTGATTTTACACGGGGAAAGAAAGATGTAATCGTCCATAATAGTTCATCGGAACCATGGAAGGTTACTGTTGTAGATACCGGTTATAATACGATGACAGGAGGACGGATTAAGCGAATTAAAGATTACATTGATGATGAAACTTTCATGCTGACCTATGGTGATGGAGTCTGTAATGTAGATGTAAGAAAATTAGTTGATTTTCATAAGAAAAATGGTAAAATTGCAACTTTAACTGCAGTCAATGTGGGCCAACGTTTTGGCGTGCTTGGTGTTAATCAGGAAAATGTGATAACCTCCTTCCGGGAAAAGAAAGAAAAAGATGGTGCCGTTATTAATGGTGGTTTCATGGTATTAGAACCTAAGATTTTTGACTTTATTGAAGGCGATGACACTGTCTTTGAACAATATCCGTTGGAAAAAGTGGCCGAAGAAGGTCAATTAATGGCCTTTCATCATGATGGTTTTTGGCAATGTATGGATACACAGCGGGACAAGATGCAGCTTGAGAAAATGTGGGCTGAAGGAAAGGCGCCGTGGAAATTATGGGAATAGATTTAGAGTTCTTTAAAAATAAAAGGGTTTTCATAACCGGACATACCGGTTTTAAAGGAACGTGGCTTTGTAAAATTTTAGAAATGGCTGGCGCTGAAGTTACGGGCTATGCATTGGAATCGCCAACGGAGGAAGGCGGAAAGGTTTTCCGTCTTTCAGGCGCAGAAGCGGGTATGAATTCCGTAATAGGTGATATCCGGGATTTAGATAAGCTTTCTAAAGTTTTTGAAGAGGCTCACCCGGAAATTGTAATGCATCTCGCCGCACAGCCGATTGTGTTGGAGAGTTATCGGAATCTGGTTGTGACGTATTCGACCAATGTAATGGGAACAGTGAATATCCTTGAATGCGTAAGGCAGGCTGGGTATGTTAAGTCATTTTTAAACGTAACGACGGATAAGGTGTATCAAAACAATGAATGGGCGTGGGGATATCGTGAAATAGATCCCCTTGACGGTTATGATCCTTATTCAAACAGTAAAAGTTGTTCTGAACTTGTTACTCATAGCTATCAAAAAAGCTTTTTCTCAAGCCAAGGTACAGCGATTTCAACGGCCCGGGCTGGTAATGCAATTGGTGGAGGTGATTTTGCAGAAAATAGAATCATTCCTGATTGTATCAGGGCTGCCTATGCAGGGAAACCTATTGAAGTGAGAAATCCATATTCTACAAGGCCGTATCAGCATGTGTTAGAACCTCTTTATGCCTATTTGATGATTTGTGAGGCTCAGTATAAAAATATTAAATTTGCAGGAGCCTATAATGTGGGCCCTGACGATTGTGACTGTGTGACAACAGGTGATCTTGTTACATTGTTCTGTAATAGTTGGGGAGATGGACTTTCATGGATAAGTGAGGCTGTATCAGGTGCTCCTCACGAAGCTGGGTTTCTTAAATTAGACAGTTCAAAGCTTAAAAAGACTTTTGCGTGGACCCCTAAATGGCATATTGAAACTGCCATAGCTAAAACTGTGGAATGGGCCAAGGAATATAAGAAAAATAGTAATAATATAGATAGATGCATGAAAAATCAAATTCTTTCATTCTTAAGTACTAAATGATACGCTCTAATTTAAGTTTAGTATTATATTAAGAAAAGAGGTTTTAACTCATGGCAAAAAGAGAATTGTTGGATTGTACATTAAGGGATGGCGGTTATGTCAATGATTGGGAATTTGGCCATGATAAGATTGTTGAAATCTTTAAGCGGTTAGTTAGTTCAGGTGTTGAATATATTGAAGTTGGTTTTCTTGATGATCGGCGCAAATTTGATATTAACCGGACTATTATGCCTAATACGCAGGCTATTAATAAAATTTTTGGAGGACTGAATAAGGGGAATTCAACTGTCTTAGCCATGATTGACTATGGGACCTGTAGTATTGATCATATTCAGCCTTGTAAAGATACTTTTATCGATGGAATCCGAGTCATTTTCAAAGAACATCTTATGTACGATGCACTTGCGTTTTGTAAACAATTAAAGGATCTCGGCTATATCGTTTTTGCTCAAATGGTATCAGTAACCACGTATACTGATGAGAAATTAAAGGAATATTCTAAGCTTGTTAATTCTGTTATGCCGTATGCCACATCTATGGTAGACACTTACGGACTCACAGAAGCTGATCAAATTTATCATATTTATAGTATCTTAGATAAATATATAGAACCAAAGGTTAAAATTGGCTTTCATGCTCATAATAATTTTCAACTTGCCTTTGCTAATGCCATGGCATTTTTAAACTATGATAGCAAGAGAAATCTTCTTGTTGATGGGACCCTCTACGCAATGGGTAAAAGTGCTGGAAACGCAGCATTAGAATTACTTATGATGTATATGAATCAAAAATATAGCAAACATTACGACATTAACCAAGTTTTGGAAGCAATTGATAATGTAATTATGGATATATATCATAAGCAATACTGGGGATATAATATGAAATTCTATATTTCTGCTGAAACAAAATGTCATCCGAATTATGTTTCATATTATTTGGATAAAAAGACTCTTTCAGTTAAGCAGATTATGGAGCTTCTTGAATCCCTTAAAAATGAAAAGAAATTGCTTTATGACAAAGATTATGCAGAGCAAATGTATTTGGAGTATCAGAGCATCCGGTGTGATGACAGAGATTCAGTCAAAAAGTTGACTAAGATATTGAAAGGTAAGAATATTCTTCTGCTTGGCCCTGGAAATAGTATTAAGAGACAAAAAAAACGCGTCGACAGATATATTGATGAAAATGAACCTTTAGTGATATCCGTAAATTATGTTCCAAAGGATACTTTGGTTCAGGCCATTTTTTTAACAAATTCAAAGAGATATACAGAACTGATGAATACTCTGGATGAAAGTGTAAATAAAGATGTGGCTATTATAGCTACATCAAATGTTTACAAAACAAATGGTGCTTTCACTTATGTCTTGAATTATGAAAATCTCATCGATAAAGACACGGAGATAGCTGATAACTCTTTAGTAATGCTGCTTAAAGCTATGATTAATTTTAAAGTAAAAAAAGTCTTTTTAGCTGGTTTTGATGGATATTCTAAGCGTCGAGATAATTATTTCGAGATTAGTAGAGAATATAGTTATGTAAAAGAAAAAGCAGATTACTTAAATACGTACGTCAGAGAATTCCTAGAAAAAAATAGAAAAAAAATAGACGCTCAATTTATTACTCGATCCCACTATAATAAGAAAGAAAAGAAAGATGAAAAGTAAATACGAATTACTAATCTGGGATGTGGATGGCACTCTTCTAGATACTTCGGAAGGAATAATTTCCTCCGCAATTTATTCAATTAGGAAACATTCATTAGATATTCCTTCGGAAGATGTAATGAAGACTTTTATCGGACCACCCATACAAGACTCTTTTCAACGTGTGTTTAAAGTAAAAAGAGAAGAGGCGATGGCAATGGCTGATGATTTTAGAAATTACTATAAATTTAAAGATTTATTTAAAGCTAAAAAATATCCTCATTTGGACACCACTTTAAATAAAATAACACAGATGGGGGTAAAGCAAGTAGTTGCTACTTATAAACGTCAGGATTATGCTAATTCAATCATTGATCACTTTGGTTTGAATAAATTCATGAATATTGTCTGTGGTGCGGATTTTGAAGGGAAACTAAACAAAAGTGATATCATTCAGAAAGCAATATCAAAAAGTGGCGTCTCAGAATTGAGAAAAATTGTAATGGTTGGGGATACAGTGAATGATTTGACTGGTGCCCAAAATTTGAAAATTGACTTTATCGGTGTTTTGTATGGGTTTGGCTTTAAAGAGTATGATAGTATCAATTATCCTCATACGGTGGGAATTATTGATTCTGTTGAAAAAATCATACCTTTGCTGAGAGGAGAAGAAAAATGAAAATTAAAGTTGCAAAATATATTGCTAAGTTTTTGGTCAATCATGATATTACAGACTGTTTTATGATTACAGGTGGCGGAGCAATGCACTTAGATGATGCATTAGGGCACGAAGAAAAAATGCACTGCATCTTTAATCATAATGAGCAGGCATGTTCATTTTCTGCAGAAGCTTATAATAGAATCACAGGAACAATTGCTGCAGTTTGTGTGACAAGTGGGCCTGGTGGTACTAACGCTATTACTGGTGTAATGGGTGCCTGGCAAGACTCTATTCCGATGTTTGTACTTTCTGGGCAAGTTAAAAGAGAAACTACTATTTGGTCTTGTCCTGAATTAAATCTCAGACAATTAGGAGATCAGGAATTCGATATTATCCATTCTGTGCAAAATATGACTAAATATGCTGTAATGGTAACTAATGCGCAAGAAATTGCTTATCATCTGGAAAAGGCATTATTTTTAGCTAAAGATGGGAGAGGCGGCCCTGTTTGGCTCGATATTCCTTTGGATATACAAGGCGCTTCGGTAGAAACAGATGATTTGATTCACTTTGATCCTAGTGCGGAGAAACCATGGAAAGTAAACTCAGATTTGGGCGGTATAGCAGCAGAAATCCTTTCAAAAATTAAGGATGCAAAAGCTCCGTTGATTCTGGTTGGCACTGGTATTCACCTAGGAAAAGCAGAAAATGATCTCTTGGATTTAATTAATAAATTGCAAATCCCGGTAGTTACAGCGTGGAATGCCAATGACCTTGTTGCTTTTGATAATCCTTATTTTGCTGGTATGCCAGGAACAGTAGGAACTCGCTCGGGTAACTTTGCTGTTCAAAATTGTGATGTTTTATTAAGCTTGGGATGTCGATTAAATATCAGGATGATAGGATATAATCATTTTGATTTTGCCAAAAATGCTTATAAAATTATTGTTGATATCGATAAACGAGAATTGGCGAAACCTACTTTAAAAATTGATATGCCAGTCAACGCGGATGTTAAAGATTTGATTGGCGAAATGTTGAAAATTGAATACATGCCGGAAGATTCTCATAAAAAATGGGTTAAGTGGTGTAAGGAACTTGTCAATAAATATCCTGCTACTTTACCAGAATATCATCATACTGATAACAGTCCTATCAATCCATACGTATTTATTGATAAGTTATTTGGCGAATTAACAAGTGAAGATAGAATTATTTGCGGGAATGGGAGCGCTTGCGTAATTACATTTCAAGCTTGCAAAATAAAGCAAGGGCAACGGATGTTTACGAATTCAGGTTGTGCTGCAATGGGATATGGGTTTCCTGCAGCTGTCGGAGTAGCTGTATCTGACAATTCGCGGCGAACCGTTTGCTTAGATGGTGATGGTAGCTTTATGATGAATTTACAAGAGTTGGCCACTGTAGCCTATAATAAACTGGATATTAAAGTTTTTATTATTAATAATAATGGATATTTGTCGATGCGCCAAACTCAGAGAAATTTGTTTAAACCTCCTTTCATTGGGATCGATTCACAAAGCGGAATTTGCTTCCCGGATTTTGCAAAGGTTGCTGAAGCTTTTGGAGTAGAATATTTCAATATTCCTGATGAACCGCACTCGAAAGAAATTATTGATAAAGTACTAAATCACCATGGACCATGTATTTGTGAAGTAATGGTAGATCCGAATCAGAATTTTATACCAAAATCTTCTTCTAAAGTGCTTCCTGATGGTCGTATAGTTTCTCCTACATTGGATGATATGGCACCATTTTTAAATCGTGAAGAATATGACAAAATTCACTTTGACAAGGAATAAAGAGGAGTCTTTTTTTCAAATGGATTTTAAATTTAAAACTGCTGTTCTTACAGGAGCCACAGGTGTTTTAGGCTCTGCGCTGCTTAATAAACTTGTAGAAAATGGTATCAATGTATATGTCGTGTGCCATGTTGGATCGCAAAGAAATAAGCAAATTTTAAATAATCCTTTGCTGCATAAAATTGATTGCAATCTAGAAAATATAAACGAATTGCCTGAACTGATTCATGAGAAAATAGACGTTTTTTATCATTTTGCTTGGCTAGGAACACAGGTCAATAGTAACCGCTTAAATATGTATCTTCAGCTCGATAATATTAAATACGCACTGGATGCTGTAAAAGCATCTAGTGCGCTTGGAGTGAAAGTGTTTATAGGAGCTGGAAGCCAAGCAGAATTTGGAAGAGTTAATGGAGTCTTACGCCCTGATACTCCGGTAAATCCTATTAGTGGTTATGGTATGGCTAAACTTTGTGCTGGCCAAATGACGCGTTTCCTCTGTCATGAATTTGGCATCAAACAAATTTGGCCTCGTGTTGTCAGTACGTATGGTCCGCATGATGCAAAGAAAACATTAATTAGTGTTGTGATAGACAAGCTATTAAATAATGAACGCCCTTCCTTAACAAAAGGCGAACAAATTTGGGATTATCTTTTCGCAGAAGATGCAGCGGAAGCCTTTTTTAGGATGGCTACAAAAGGAAAGGATGGCGCTGTTTATGTGTTGGGTAGTGGCGAGCCACATCCTTTAAAAGAGTTCATGTATGCTATAAGGGATGCAATAAATTCTTCTGCAGAATTGGGGATTGGTGAAATTCCGTATCTTCCTGATCAAGCCATGCATTTGGAAGCAGATATCACTTCATTAAAAGAAGATTTAAATTGGAGTCCTACGACTAATTTTCAAACGGGTATAAAGAAAACGATAGAATGGTATAAGGCTATGAAGGGTATGAATTGTGAAAATAAAAAAAATCAAAGGCAGTTTACTTCAATTTATTAAATTTGCCATTGTAGGTGTTTCAAATACATTTATAGGTTTGGGAACTTACTATCTATTTTTATTTTTAGAATTTCATTATTTAGTTTCTAATGTATTTTCCTGGATGATAAGTGTATTTAATGCCTTTTTCTGGAATAATCGGTACGTTTTTAAAAATGAACAGACGTGGTTAAACGCCTTGTTAAGAACTTATATATCTTATGGTTTTTCCTTTTTAATTGGTAGTTTTCTATTATTTATCATGGTTGAATGGTTACATATCTCTGATCGTATAGCACCACTTTTAATTTTATTAATTACAGTACCGCTTAATTTCCTGTTGAATAAGTTTTGGACATTTAAATAGGGGAGAATTATATTTTATGAAGAAAATCAGTGTTTTAATTCCTTGTTTTAATGAAAGTGATAATGTTATTCCAATTAGTGAGGCTATAATAGATGAATTTGCCAATTATTTGCCATCATATGATTATGAAATCGTTTTTATTGATAATTCTTCGACTGATGGTACCAGAGAAAAACTTGAGAAACTCTGTGGGAGAAATAAAAAAATAAAAGCAATTTTTAACGCTAAAAATTTTGGCCAATTTAACTCTCCCTATTATGGGATGTGTCAGACTACAGGAGACTGCACAATTAGTATGTGCTGCGATTTTCAGGATCCGGTCAGTTTAATTCATCGTTTTGTTGCTGAATGGGAAAAAGGATATAAGATTGTAAGCGCTATTAAAACGCAAAGTGTAGAAAATAAAGTCATGCGATTCCTTCGCACGTGTTATTACAAAACAATAAAGAAAATGTCTTCGGTAGAACAAATAGAACACTTCACTGGCACTGGACTTTATGATAAGAGCTTTGTTGATGTTTTAAAATCTCTGGATGACCCAACTCCTTTTTTAAGAGGGATTGTAGCTGAATTGGGAGCTCTTCGTAAAGATATACCATATACCCAAGCGAAGCGAAGAGCCGGAAAGACGCATAATAACTGGTATACTCTCTATGATGCTGCTATGCTAAGTTTTACCTCTTATACCAAGGTCGGCTTAAGAATGGCGTCTTTTCTTGGCTTCATAATCGCTTTATTAGATATCCTTTTTGCTGTTTTATATTTTGTCGCAAAATTGATTTGGTGGGATCGCTTTCCTATGGGTACGGCGCCTCTGCTAATTGGTATGTTTTTCCTTGGAGGAGTGCAGCTTATCTTTTTGGGCCTATTAGGTGAATATGTAATGAGCATTAATACTAGAGTTATGCATAGGCCTCTGGTTATTGAGGAAAAACGTTTAAATTTTTAAAACTAATGTCGCCTTCCTCGGTTTTTTAAGTTGTTACTAAAGGCTTAGTAGATATTTCGTATGTTTATTTAGTCTATTATTCTACCATTTTCTTGTTATGTTATTTTTTAGTTGAGGGGGTTTGACATGATTGCAGAAAAATTTAATGCAAAGTTGGCTAGGCATTGTAGGGTTATTTCAAATTCTAATCTGTTTTTTCTTGCTGCAACCTGCCTTTTAACATTTATGTATGTAGTGTATTTTTCTACAAAAGGTTTTCCAATTTCTGAGGGTTGGTATACCGAATATGCCTGGAGAATAAATCATGGAGATTTACCATATAAAGATTTTTCTCTTTTATTTCCGCCCCTATATGCTCATATAATCGCTTTAGTTACTAAATTATTCGGCTACAATCTTATTGTTTTACGATATTTAGGTGTTATTGTTTGCACTTTAGAGGCCCTGACTCTGTTTAAAATTTTTCGTTTTCTGTTTTCAAAGCATATTTCTTTTTTAATCAGCATTATATCACTGATTTATGGACACTCTGGAGCTATAGACATTATTTTTTATGATTATGTGTATTTCATGAATGTCTTTTTATTTACAAGTATTTACTATTTTATGGAATCGTTAAAGCTCGATAAGACTAGATTCTTTTTCCTTTCCGGCATTTTTGCTGGGCTTGTAGTATTGATGAAACAGAACGTAGGTATTATTTTTGTATTTTATAATCTTGTTTTCTTTCTTTTTTTGGGCATCTTTTCTAATGAAAGTAAGTCTTTAAACAGATTATTTTCATGGATATTTGGATGTATGATACCACTCGTACTAGCCTTCTATTACTTATATTCATATGACTTGTGGGATAATTTCCTCTTATCTTGTTTTAAGTCCGCGGTAGCGGCTAAAGGCGGTATCACAAAGATTTTATTTGAGTGGATACTTTCAAGTAAGTTACCTTTGTTAAGTGGTTTTATAGTCGCAATTTTTTTTGTAGCTATTACTAACACATATATGTTAAAGTGTAATAAAACGATATCGTATAACTACTTATATTCTATCCCTTTTTTGGCCCTTTTTTCAATTTGTTTTATAGGAATTTTTCACTTTTTGTTTGCTAAAGGTCACAGAATTTCTACATTCATTTCACTTTTTAATGACAATTTAATTATGTCTTGCAGCTTTTTCTTTTCTTTAATCTTCTTTTGGGTCTCTTTTTTAAGGATAATCTCACATAAGCTAAGATTGGCTACGGATGTTCTTAAGGATAATAAAACTTATTTAAAGCCATACCTAACTGGAACCGCATTTGTTGTAGGATGGGCTTGTGGTATGTCAGGCGGGTTAGCTACAAATCAAATTATGATCCCAATGGGGTTTTTATTAGGTTCATTATACTGTCATCTTGGTTATTTTAATACTCAGTTATTTCATCTTTTTGCAATTTCACTAATCTCTTTACTTCTTGTAACTATGGGTATATCCAAAAAATACGATAGTCTTTATAACTGGTGGGGGTTACAAGTTGGTAATATTTGGAATCAGCAATACGAAGTAAATGATCCTCATTTTAGAGGGATTATGGTTGACCAAGATACTAAGGATGCGTTTGATAAAATTTATTTCGTGGCGAAAAAATTTAATATTTCCGATGATGATTATGTATTTGTTGGACCACATTGTCCTATATTTTATACAGTTTTGAATAGTCATTCTAAACATTATTCTATTGTGCAATGGTTCGATGTATCTTCTGACAAGGATATTGATGATACTACTAATTGGTTAAGAGTGAATAATCCTAAGATTATAGTGTATTGTGATCTGCCTGAATTTGTATTGGATGCTCACGAGAAAAGATTTGGCCGTTATCAGACTAGGAGGCTTCAACGTTATTTACAGGGGTTTGTTGAAGCAAGAAATTATACACTGTATGGTTATCAATACTTAGCAAACGGCTATTTACTAAAGATTTATGCGTTAGAGTAATAACTTACGATTATGTTAAATAATGTTGCTCCGTGATCGCTCAGTAACGTATTATAATAAAAACCCAGTGATGTTGATTTTTTTCTGGTTTCCAGTAGTTATATTCCAGACTTGTGATATCGAAAGATCTTTTAAACAGAAATAAGAGAAGTTTAATCTATTATGCAGGATTGGGCTAATTATTCTATCTGAGCTTTAATGGAAGCTCAGATAGCGGGGTACATATTTTGAATAATGGTTATGACGATTCTATACTAAGGCGGTATGTGAAAATGTTGATTGCATTATCTTTTGCTTATCTAAATCTACCTATAGTAATCTATCTATTTTCGTGGATTAGATTTCCTTTTAATTTATTAAATTTTCTATTAGTTTATACATTTTATAAGTTATGCAGATCTAAATTAGTAACAATGCCGCTTAATAAACAGAAAATATTAATTAGTCATGTTGTTTATATTTCATTTATACTTTTTTTATATCTCTTAATGACGGGTCATGGTGGCTTTCTTTTTACTAACGGAGTTGATATTCCCTGGCGTAACGCGATTTATTATGATTTAATATCCCATTCTTGGCCAGTAATTTACGAGGAAAATGGAACGGCATTGACTTATTATCTAACATTTTGGCTTCCTGCTGCAGGAATTTCTTCAATTTTGGGCTTAACGAATTCACAAGCTCAGGTTGTCTTATTTATTTGGTCATTTATCGGTCTCTTGCTTGTCTGTTTGATGCTGTGCAATGAGGTCAAGGCCAACACATGCAAAGAAAATATTATTAGTACAATTACATTCTTTTTTTGGAGTGGAATGAACCTCATAGGAATGATTTTAAGGTCTGCAGCAGGAAAGGACCGCCCCTTTGCGATTGAGGATGCCCCAGGATTTGCAAGCTGGCAATATAGTTCCTGGGCTCATGGAGGTTATTTTATTGGGTACTTCATTCGAACTACCTTCGATTCTATAGCCAATGTATACAATCAGTTTATCCCAATGGCGCTCTGTACACTGCTTTTTTTGCGTTTTAAAAAGGATTATCGATTTTATGCTTTTATTGGCCTATTGGCACTACCGTATTCTCCTTTTGGATTTATTGGACTATCTTTATTGATGCTAGGGTATTTTCTTTGTCAATTATTCAAATCGAAGAATCGAAATGAAATATTAGTACAGGTTGCATCAATTGAAAATCTCTCTGCATTAATTTCAATTCTACCAATTTATGGTTTTTATTATACTGCGAACGCTGTTTCTGTGGCATCTGGTAATCAAAGTATATTCATGGCTCCCTTACATGCTTATACCTTTGTTCGTGTGTCAAATCTAATATTATTTTATCTTTTAAGTTTTGGCGTTTATTTATATTTGATTCGACCAAAGAAAAGTGATGCGATGCTTTGGATTGCAGCCGTTCTTCTCTGCATTTTTCCTTTTTTTAAAATTGGTAGAGGCGGAGATTTTTTGTGGAATGCTTCAGTAGCGCCTTATTTTTTTATTATGTTGACAGTAATTAAACATTTGTTAACTATCATGCGAGCAAAGAAAGTATGGGGAAGAGATCTTTTACTAATCATTTGTCTTTGTATAGGTATGTTGACACCGATAATGCAGCTTAGTAGTTCTTTGCGAGCCTGTGCGCTTCACAAAACGCATGTTCTATATTTAGATCCTGAAAACGTTAATGGAACTTTTGAAGGTAAAGATGTAATAGCTTATCGAAATTTTCTCGCCGTACATTATAAAAATTCTTTTTTCTATAAATATTTGGCTAAGGATTAAAAACGCCGTTTGCAAGCCCTAAAAAATCTTTTTAGGGCTTGCAGTATTTTACATTTTTAAGTGGAATAGTGTATGATTAATGAGATGTGATTCTTGAAATGGGGCTTATTCTTATGGATATCAAAATTTTAATTGCTGCACACAAAAAATATTGGATGCCCAAAGACTCAATTTATTTGCCGTTGAACGTTGGGGCAGAGGGGAAGGCGGAGTTAGGGTATACCGGAGATAATACGGGCGACCATATATCTTCTAAAAATAAAAACTTCTGTGAACTGACCGGTCTTTATTGGGCCTGGAAAAATCTCGACGCTGATTACGTTGGTCTCGTCCACTATCGCCGCTATTTTACGAGAAAAGAAGTCTACAATATTGAAAAGAAAAAATCCCAAATCCTTACGAAAGAGGAGTGGGAAAACTTGTTGTCCCGCTATCCCGTTATCGTCCCCGATAAACGCAAATACTACATCGAGAGCAATCGGTCTCATTATAACCATGCCCATCATCCTGAGGGCCTCAATATAACGGAGCAGATTCTTATCGAAAAGTATCCTGAATATCTTCCGGCTTTCAATAAAGTTATGAACCGCACCTGGGCTCATATGTTCAATATGTTTGTCATGAGACGGGATCTTTTTAACGACTATATGGCATGGATGTTTGATGTTCTTTTTGAACTTGAAAAACGAGTCGATATAACGGGCTGGGATCCTTATGAGGCTCGTATCTATGGATTTGTCAGTGAACTGATGCTCGACGTATGGCTTGAAAAGAACCACGCTATCTATCATGAACAGAATGTTTCCTTTATGGAAAAGCAGAACTGGTTAAAAAAGGGTGGAGCATTTTTAAAACGAAAACTACTGGGGAGAAGCGTAAAATGAATTCTTGTGCACCACCGTATTTTACTATCATTACTCCGGTGTATAATGCTGCCCCTTTTCTCGAAAATACAGTACAGTGTATTTTGCGGCAATCATTTTCTGATTTTGAACTGATTTTAATTGATGATCAGTCCCAGGATAATAGTTGGGACCTTTGTCAGAAATTCTCAGCATTAGATTCTCGTGTCAAATGTTTTCGGACCCCGCAAAATGGGGGAGCATCTGCTGCACGGAATGTAGGACTTTCACATGTTAACGGACAGTTCCTTATTTTTATTGATGCTGATGATGAAGTTCCCCAAGACTATTTGAAAAAACTCCATGGTTACTCCGAAGATTATGATTGTGATTGTATCAAGTTTGGTCTCAAAGAAATATATTTTAATGGTAAGGGCAAATTGATTCGTACTTGCGATTGTTATATTCAATCTGGGCTATATAAAACTAAAATCGATATTTTTAGGCAAATGGTAAGCCTTGAACTTATACCAGCATTCGGCTATTTATGGAATAGTATATATAAAGTAAGCTTGATTAAAGAACATCATTTACTTTTGAATTCAGCGTTAAAAATAAATGAAGACTTCGAATTTAATATTCGCTATTTTCAGTACGTACGATCTTTATGTTGTGTTAATTATTGTGGTTATTCATATGCAAAACGAGTCGATGGAAATAGCCTTAGTACCGCTCATAATGAACGGTATTACGAACTTCATATGATGAAAATTAATCAATTCTTGGCAATATATGATTCCTTGCATATGACCGATCAACAAACGCTGTCTTCAATCTTTTGGATGTATACCAGATTTATTTACAGCACGATCCAACGTGCTATGGAGGATAAACAAAATTTGAATTCTCTCCTGTTTGAGATTAAACGTTCTGATTTATACATGAGATTTATGAAAGTTGCTCTTGTCGGCCTGCCTCGCAAGGCACGTATGATGATTCACATTCTCAGAAATCTGCCAACGCCTATTCTCTTAGCCGCAGTAGTTTGCATAAGTACTGTTAAACAAAAATACCCTGGATTTTTTTCAATGATAAAGAGGTGAGACGTAAATGCCCCCGATACGGGTTCTTCAAATTGGAATGACAAAAAATATTGGTGGATTAGAAACATATCTCATGCAGCAGTTTCGCCATTTGGATAAATCCAAAGTCGTTTATGATTTTGTAAATATTACAGGCGAATATGATATTGTCTTTCGTACTGAAATAGAAAGCGCTGGAAGTAGAATTTTTGAAGTTAAGTCTCGGCATTCTAATCCAATTCGTCATTATTGGCAATGGATTAAGCTCCTCTATCAAATTTCCCCTGATTATAAAGCGATTGTTCTTAATTCGAATAGCATAATATATGTATTTCCGTTAGTTGCCGCAAGATTTTTTGGAATTCCTATGCGCGTAATTCATTCGCACAATTCAGGTTTTGAACAATCAATTGGGATATTACGAAGCTTTTTAATTAAATTAAATCAAATTTTATTAAAGTGGTCCGCTACTCATTATTTTGCTTGTTCTCAACTTGCGGGAAAGTGGATGTTTGGTAGTCATTCACATTTTACAGTAATACCTAATGCAATTGACTTATCAAGTCTTACGTACGACTCTGAAATTCGCACCAAAACACGTAAAAGCTTAAATTTAAATAATGCGTTTGTTGTAGGTCATATTGGAAGATTTACCTTCCAGAAGAACCATGAGTTTCTGATTCAAATTTTTTCAGAAATATATCATAAGAAAAGTAATGCAGTATTGTTGCTTATTGGCGATTCGGTAGATGATTATACGTACCTAAATCGTGCACGAGAACTTGTAAAAAACTTGAGCCTTGAAAATGTCGTTTATTTTTTAGGGATGAGAAATGATGTACCCCAGTTAATGCAAGCGATGGATGTTTTCCTTTTGCCTTCTCATTTTGAAGGATTGCCAGTAGTTGGAATTGAAGCTCAAGCAGCGGGTTTGCCTTCTTTTTTTTCTAATACAATTACTAAAGAAGTCGGAGTGACTAATCTGGCTCATTTTATTTCTTTAGAAGAGGAACCGAAAAAGTGGGCTGACATTGTTGTGAATTTTTCTAATATTGATAGACAAAGCAGGTTATCAGATTTGCAAAATGCCGGTTATGATATTAATAGTACAATTAAAAAAATTGAAGAATTATATCTTCATAACTAATATTTAAGCTTGATTTATAATATGAGGCGTTTATGCACAATAAAATTAAGCTAAATTGCAATAACAAGTTGGACACTTTTCCTAACTCTGCTTAAGCCGCACCTAGACTATAAATTTTATCTAGTTCCTCTGAAAATATTTCCTCTGAACTATGGCAGCCGAGAATCTTGCGAGGAAGGCTGTTGCGCCACAGCTCAATTTCTAAGACGTCTTCTGCTGTGTAGGAGTCAATCCGCTTCCCTTTAGGGATGAAACGTCGGATAAGCCCGTTGAGGCACTCTACGGAGCCTTTATCGCACGAGGTGTAGGAATGCGCATAGTATAGAGGGTCTCTGCAGCTTTTTCGAGGTTTGAAAGGCCTGCAAACTCTGAACCATTGTCCGCCGTAATTGTTTTGAAGACCGCTCCGAAGTGTTCGCTGTATTCATCCAAGAGCGTTTCGAAGGCAGCCATAACGCTTTTAGCGGATTTGTCTGGCAGCTTAACAATCATGAACTCCCTGGTCTTACGCTCCAAAAGAGTAAGAAGGGCCTCATCTTGGCCGGACTTTGCGCCAATAACTAGATCACATTCCCAATGGCCGAATTCCTTTCGTTCCTCGACTTCTTTAGGCCTTTCTCCAATACTCCGGCCAAGTTTTCGCTTGTTCAGACGAAGCAGATGTTTCTTCGTTTTTCTGCGCAGTTTCATGGGCAGATTGTGATTTCTGATATTCAAGAGTCCCATGTCTACATAGTTGTACAGCGTCTTTGCGCAAACCACCTGATTCCGGGTAAAGTCTCCCGCTATGAGAGCATTGCCCACGCAGACATCAAGGGACCACCCTGTGGAAAAGAACTTATTTTCAATATGCTCGATGAAAGCCTTCTCATCAAGGTAGCTGTAATGATGGCAGGAGGCCTTTCTGTTCTCTTCGTAGACCTTCTGCCCCCTGGAGGCTTTATACCGTCTTTTGGTGCCGTTATAAAGCAGTGTGGATCCGCGCTTGATTTCATTGGATATAGTAGTTGGAGAACAGGTAAGCTCTCTGGCAATGGCTCTTAAGGAATACCCATCTTTCAGGCGAATTTGGATGAGCATCCGATCCTCGTACGAAAGATGTTTTCCCTTTTTGTGCCATTTGTGGTAGAATATGCGTTGATTGCCCGTAGTGTCATTCCTCCTAGGATTTGGTCTGGTACTATATTCTAACAGAGGATGCTTCATTATGCGCCTTTTTATATTTCCAAAATCGACCCTTTAGGGGGGGGTGTCCAACTTCATTTTACAATTAGCCTAAATAAAATATACAAAATTCTCTGACAATCACAGGAAATGGGGTTCAATGTTAAAAACGTCATCATCTTTGGCCATATCCAGTTTATTACCGATGAATCACTGGCTATAAAAGAAGTACGTGCAATAGCCATGAAATACTTTGACAGAGTCTACGCTGATGAAAAAATCAAGAAAAGCATGAAATACATTCAAATATTGCAACTAACGATCGACAATATGACAGTAAAACTCGTCAATGAGTCATAATTCGCGTAAAAGGAATACCCTCTGTACCAAAAAAAAGAAGGATTCCTATCCCATTCTCACCGCCTTACATCGAGTGTCGCTTAAAATATATGGCCTTCCGTTTTTTGCCTACTATAGCTAGTAAAAGGGAGTCCACATATCAGCATTACTGATTATGCAATGATAAGAATTTATCTCTTTCTATCAACTTTTAGGCGTACAATAGACATAAGACGCTAAAATTCAAGATATGGTTTAAAGATTCATCTTAAGCATTGAAGGGAGAAAAACATTATGCACAGAGACAAGAAAAAACTGGCGTTAGCTATTGTGTTAGCTATTTCTAGCTATCCATCATTCGACCACGCCATGGCGCAAGCTATTACTACACAAGGAGACATCGATTCTCAGATCAATGCACCGTTACAATCAGGGAATCAGACGATAACCACATCAACTATCGACACCATCAGAAATCCATGGACGCCTTCTGTACCATCATACTTAAATATTGTAGCTGATAATGGTGCTACCCTTGATATTCACGGCGACATCGCTGTGCCTCATGACTTGACGCTGACATCACATCCGGAATCTGGAACAGATACGACATCGTATGTGGGAAATATCTTATCCCGCAGTGAAGGAAGCTCCATCCGCTTTCACGATATCAATACACTCACATTAGACGCCGGACGGCAAACCCACGGACCTTCATCTCTCACCCCATCCATATCTAATATACATATAGTCGGTAATGGCTCCATTCAAGTGGATCCATCTGTACATACGCTTATATTAGATACGACAGATGTTCCAGACATAGGTTCCAGTCGTCCTGCCAGCTCAATTCCCCGCGTGACAAACATCTTAGTAGCCGGCCAGTCAGTTACGCTACTAAGCGATAACGTCGAATTACGCCGTAAAGGAGAGACAACAGGTATTAAAGTTAATACGAGCAGTACCATCCAATCTACAGATACAGAGAGATCAACGCCACATTTATTTATTGGCACAGATGCTCACCAGATTCAATCTCTAACTGTGGAAAATGAAGAATATGATGCGAGCCCGCTTTCAAATCCTGTAGATTATGGAGTCAGTAACCGTATGAACGAGGGCATTTTTTCAAACGCCGGCGAGACAACGCTGAACGCCAAAAACATAACGGTCAATCATGCTGCCATAGGAATTGATAATAACAGTGCGAATTTACACATTGGGTCCGAAGCTCTTCCCGTAGACACGCTTGCCCTTAACGATACAAATATTGCCGTGTCAACTATGTATCACAATGCAAAAACACAGATATTTGCCCGGAACATCGACATAGAGGCCCGTGCTAATCGTCGAAACTCGGATCCTAATAGTTCGTCAGGCTTTAAACTTATAACTAGAAACGATAAGGCGTCAACGATTATTTCAACAGGAACCGGCACTAACGAAGGGCTATACATCAATGGTAATGACGGCACCCAATATGCTGCTTTTTTGTTACAGAATTTGTCAACAAATGGAACCTCCACTCCAAATCCTAACAAGCCGCAATTTACTATCACGAAAGGAAATGTGCGTGCAACAAACACTACGATGGGGATTTGCAACATTGACGGCGCGTTCCAAGTTGGATCCGACTCAGCTTCCTCAGGCGGGGATTTTACGATTGACCACACCACAACGGGTTTATATAGCTACGCTAACAGCAGCACGCGCATCCATGCCAAAAATTTAAACATCAGTGATAATGTGAATACAGCCATCAATACCTACACTCCTTCTAGGGATACGCTAGATTCCATAGACATCCAAACAGATGGAACAGCAACGCTGCATGGCCAAAGGTATACAATTTACCACCATTCCACAGGGACACTGAATATCAATACGGCCGCACAGGGAATACCGTTATGCTAGGACGAGTCCAAACTAATTTGGGCCATGTAAATATCACATTCCGTTCGCCTCAATCATATTTTGACGGCGATGCTTGGGATTCACATTCTGGATGGGGCAAGACGGATATCGATTTACAGCAAGGCGCTCGATGGTACGTGACGAATAATTCCCGAGTCGATCAAATCCATATTGACGACAACTCTCTCCTCGATTTGAGCCATCGCGGAGATACTACGGCGTCGCACGCTTTCACTGATGTGCATACCACGCACCTAGATAACGGAACAGGGTCTAGCGGGACTATTACGTTCGGTACCGATTTAGCGCAAAGCTATGCTGACCGCACTGTATCCGGTCACAGCGACACGTTGACGATTACAGGCAGCAGCCAAGGCCGTTTCCATGTGATGCTCAATGACTACAGCCACCATGCTGGAACGCCTATTCGTGATGGATATGTTCTTCTTGTCCGTGATGAAAGCCCGACAGGCGCTGGCCAAGCGACTTTCACAGGTGACGCTCATATCCAAAACGGCGGTCTCTTTGCACGGCCTGTGACAATTACTGACCAGGCACCAGACGCTAATCATGGATATACCGACGTTCCAACAAGCGGCCATAACTGGTATGCTACGTTCCGTGACAGCACAGAACCAGTGAATCCGCCAATCCCAACCAATAATAATATCGACAATCAATCTTTTGCGAAGTCCCGCTATTTAGGGCTGTACCTTGAACAAGATACACTCCGTAAACGCGTAGGCGACTGGACGTCGATTGACAGTGAACGAGGCATTTGGGCACGTTTGAGCCGTGGCCGTGTCACCACCGACGGACTCAGTGGGCACTCAACTTACAACGCGTACCAACTCGGCTATGACCACATGATCAAGAGCAGCCCGACAGAAAAACAATTCCTCGGCGTATCTTATCACCATCGCGACTTGCGGTACGGCTTAGACCATTTTACGCATGACACCAAAGGAGATGCTGATGTGGCTAGTCTGTACTGGACGACGACTAGGCAAGATGGCCAGTACCTCGATATTGTCGGCCGTCTTGGTCAGATGAAAGCCAAAGGCGTTACCTTTGGCGATTTCCCAGAACATATGCATTGGAGCAGCCCTTATCAATTCTTGGGCGTTGAATACGGCCGTCATATCCCTCTTTCTGACCATGGTTGGTATGTAGAACCGCAAAGTCAATTGACCTATAGTCACTTAGGCAGCGCTTCCTATACAACAAATCAAGGGAATCACGGATACTTACGTGACATCGATAGTCTCATTGGACGTCTCGGCACATCTATAGGCCATAAGACAGCGCATAGCGATTATTACGTCAATGCCTTTTGGCATCATGAATTCAAGGGAAATGTCGATTATACCTTGCAAGACAAAAACGGAAATACCGTGGTTGGCCATGATGGCAATGGCGCTAGTTGGCTTAGCATTGGCTTCGGCGGTGAATACAGGCCGACAAATAGTCTAGCTTTATATGGCGATATTGAAAAAAACTTTGGGGGCGATGTCACTCGCAATTGGAGCTGGAATGTAGGCGCTCGATTCAGTTTCTAATGCGTCAACACGTATCGTAAATAACAGGAATTAAAGAGGACTGGATCTAAAATTTAAAGGAAACGGAATCAGCCTTGGTTTTAGCGGTTCAGCTGCCGCCTCA
>ENA-ORSO01000814-ORSO01000814.1-human-gut-metagenome-genome-assembly--contig:-NODE-814-length-23285-cov-184.580413_pt1 | contig 23285 bp, 21 predicted proteins | sample MGYA00241902_ERZ509168 | MGnify/ENA primary metagenome ERZ509168 (study PRJEB26280, sample SAMEA2338806) | human gut metagenome | biome: human gut; feature: human-associated habitat; material: faeces... | reverse complement strand
ATGGAGACGTGCTGGGAGGATAGGAAGTTGCCAGTTAAGAAAAAAGCACTGAATACTTCAGTGCTTTTTTCTTTATCAAAATACAATTTAATAATGAGGTGAATGTTATGAATTTATTTCGAAAAAAAGACATTGCACATTTAGCACAAGATGCTGAAAAATCTGGATTTGTACGCAATTTAACTGCGTTTGATTTAGTTTTTTTAGGCATTGGTAGTGTTATTGGAACAGGTATTTTTGTATTAACTGGAGTAGGTGCAGCTTTATATGCAGGCCCTGGAATTGCCATTTCCTTTATATTGGCCTCGGTTGCTTGTGCCTTTGCTGGTTTGGCTTACGCGGAATATTCCTCAATGGTACCAGTATCTGGAAGTGCATATGCTTATACATACGCTTCATTAGGTGAATTTATGGCGTTTTTGGTAGGTTGGAATTTAATTTTAGAATATACTGTAACATGTAGTACAGTTGCAGCTGGTTGGTCTGGTTATGTAGTGGGCTTGTTGACATCAGGTGGATTAAATTTATCTATAGATTTTTTAAAAGTTCCAGCAGAAGGTGGAATTATAAATCTTCCTGCAGTTTTTATTACTATGTTTTTATGTATTTTATTGGTTAGAGGTACAAAAGAAAGTATTTTTATAAATCGCATTTTGGTTTTTGTAAAAATAGCAGTTATTTTTATTTTCTTATGTTTAGCTATTCCTAATATTGATGTTAGAAATTGGGATCCTTTTTTACCTTTTGGTTATCAAGGTATTGCTTCTGGTGCAGCAATTGTATTTTTTGCCTATATTGGTTTTGATGCTGTAGCAACATCAGCAGAAGAAGCAAAAAATCCTTCTCGAGATGTGCCTATCGGTATCTTAGGTTCACTTGCAGTTTGTACTTTATTATATTTTATTGTAGCAATGGTATTGACTGGAATAGTGCCTTATACTCAATTAAATAATGCAGAACCTGTAGCTTATGCTCTTCGCGTCATTGGTTATCCTTTTGGTTCAGCCATTGTTGCAGTGGGTGCTATTTGTGGTATTACTACAGTATTACTTGTTTTATTATATGGTCAAGCACGTGTATTTTTCGCTTTGTCTCGTGATGGTATGATTCCAAAGGGAATTTGTAGAGTGCATAAGAAATATCATACACCATATTTAGTAACCATTGGTGGTTGTATTTTAGTTTCTTTGATTGCTGGATTTGTACCGATTAATGTAATTGCAGAAATGGCAAATATAGGTACTTTATCAGCATTTTTTATAGCTGGATTTGGGGTATTGTATTTGCGTATTACACGTCCTGAGATAAAAAGAGGTTTTAAATGTCCAGCAATTTACATTGTTGGGCCAATGGCTATGCTTAGTTGTGGTTATTTGATGTATAATTTGCCAGCACTTACATGGATTAGATTTATTGTTTGGTGTATTGTAGGCATTATTATTTATTTTGTATATAGTTATAAACATTCTTTGTTAAATAAATAGAAGATTATCCATAAGAGATTAAAGAATTTACACTTTAATCTCTTATTTTTTTATAAAGTGTAATAAAAATTTTACAGCTGTAATAATATTATTACAGTTTTTGTAACAAAAATATTACAAAAATAATAGCGACGATAAAAAATACTTATTTATCAATATAAAATTTTTATATTTAATTTTGGCACGGGATTTGCATTATATATAAAGTGTAAATCAGAAATGATTATACATAGTCTTATAATAAATTTTTTCGACCTGAAGGAGGGTTTATATTATGATTATTAGTGTTATTAAAGAGATTAAAAACAATGAAAACCGTGTTGGCTTAACACCTGCGGGAAGTGAAGCTTTAATACGTGCAGGACACACTGTATTAGTAGAAAAATCTGCTGGTGTTGGCAGTGGTTTCCCAGATGAAGCTTATGTTGCTACTGGTGCTGAAATTGTTGAAAATACAAAAGAACTCTTTGATAGAGCTGATATGATTATTAAAGTAAAAGAACCATTACCTGCTGAATATGATTTATTCCATGAAGGTCAAATTCTATATACTTATTTACATCTAGCTCCAGAACCTGAACTTACAGCTGCTTTATTACGTCATAAAGTTGTTGGTATCGCATATGAAACAGTTAGAGGTAGAGATGGCCGTAGCTTACCACTTCTTTCCCCAATGAGTGAAATTGCTGGTCGTATGTCCGTTCAATTAGGTGCTCAGTTCCTTGAAAGTCAATATGGTGGACGCGGAGTATTATTAGGTGGCGTTAGTGGTGTTTGCCCAGGTCAAGTAGTAATCGTTGGTGGCGGTATCGTTGGTACAAATGCTGCAAAAATGGCAGTTGGTTTAGGTGCTAGAGTTACTATTATCGACCTTTCTATCGACAGACTTCGTTATCTTGATGATATTTTCCATGGCCGTGTAGTTACAGAAATGTCTAATAGCTACAATATTGCTAAATGGGTAGCAAGAGCTGACTTATTGATTAGTTCTGTACTTATTCCAGGTGCAAAAACTCCTATCTTAGTAACTGAAGATATGATTAAAACAATGAAACCTGGTTCAGTTGTTGTCGATGTTGCAATTGACCAAGGTGGCGCAGTTGAAACTTGCGATCATTGCACAACTCATGACAATCCAACATTTGTTAAACATGGTGTAACTCATTACTCCGTAGCAAATATCCCAGGTGCAGTATCCAGAACTTCTACTTTGGCATTGACAAACGCTACTTTGCCTTATGCTTTAGCAATTGCTAATAAAGGATATAAACAAGCTTGCCTTGACGATCCTGGTTTAATGCAAGGTATTAATACTATAGATGGTAAAGTAACATTTAAAGGCGTAGCAGAAGGTTTGAATTTACCTTATTATGATATTCACGAAATCTTAAAATAAAAAGCTAAGGCCTGGTTTTACCAGGCCTTTATTTTTGAAAAAAATGAGAAAGTAAGTGATGTTTTCGTGTTGTAGAAAAAGGAGTGTTTTTTATGGATTTGTTCCGTAAGAAAGATATAGGTGCCTTGCGTTCAATGGCGCAAAATTCAGGTCTTACAAAAAACTTAGGTGCATTTGACTTAGTATTTCTAGGTATCGGTAGTGTTATTGGTACAGGGATTTTCGTATTAACTGGTGTAGGTGCAGCTTTATATGCAGGTCCTGGTATATCTTTATCCTTCGTATTAGCTTCTATCGCTTGTGCGTTTGCAGGTCTTGCTTATGCTGAATATGCTTCAATGGTTCCAGTAGCAGGTAGTGCATATGCTTATACATATGCATCATTAGGTGAATTTCTAGCATTTATTGTAGGTTGGAATTTGATTTTGGAATACACTGTTACTTGTAGTACTGTTGCTGCTGGTTGGTCAGGCTACGTAGTAGGACTTTTATCTTCTGGCGGTATTGATTTACCAGTTGCTTTTACGAAAGTTCCTGAAGAAGGCGGTATCATTAATGTACCTGCTATTTTAATTACTATGTTCTTATGTATATTGTTAGTACGTGGAACAAAAGAAACTGTTATGATTAACCGTATTTTAGTATTTGTAAAATTAGCAGTTATCGTTATCTTCTTCGTATTGGCAGTTCCTAATATTGACCCAACTAACTGGGATCCATTCTTACCATATGGTACACAAGGTATTTCAGCTGGTGCTGCAATTGTATTCTTTGCTTATATCGGTTTTGATGCTGTTGCAACTTCAGCAGAAGAAGCAAAAAATCCTTCACGTGATTTACCTATAGGTATCTTAGGTTCCTTAGGTGTTTGCGCTGTATTATACTTCTTCGTAGCTCTTGTATTAACAGGCGTAGTACCTTATACAGACTTGAATAATGCTGAACCTGTAGCATATGCTCTTCGTGTTATCGGCTATCCAATTGGTTCTGCTATTGTTGCCGTAGGTGCTATCTGTGGTATTACTACAGTATTACTCGTTTTATTATATGGTCAAGCACGTATTTTCTTTGCTTTATCTCGTGATGGTATGATTCCAGCAGGTATTTGCAAAATTCACAAATTATATAGAACTCCTTATTTAGTAACAATCGGTGGTTGTATTTTAGTATCTATTATAGCTGGTTTTGCTCCTATTCATTTAATCGCTGAAATGGCAAATATTGGTACATTATCTGCGTTCTTCATCGCTGGCTTTGGTGTTCTTTATTTAAGAATAAAACGCCCAGATATCAAACGTGGTTTCAAATGTCCTGCTATTTACTTTGTAGCTCCAATGGCTATGATTTGCTGTGGTTATTTGATGTATAACTTACCAATTCATACATGGATTCGTTTCGTAGTATGGTGTGGTATTGGTTTTGTTGTATATTTCGGCTATAGCTATAAACATTCTAAATTAGAATCTGGAAAATAATATAATATAAAAAAAGGTCTTACTTTTAAGTAAGACCTTTTTTATTAATTATTTTTATCAAAGCTTAAATTATGTTCTTTCATTTTACGAATAACGCTAGTATGGGATAGACCGAGTGCTGCACCTAATTTACGTGAAGAGGAAAATTTTTTCATTGCTTGTTGAAGAATGTTTTTTTCTGTACGGCGAAGTGCTTCATCTAAATTTAGTGTAGAATATTCATTTAAATCATGCGCGCAACTAGTATTTTGCATTTGATTAAATAAAATAATGTCCTCAGCAGTTATTTGTGAACCTTGAGCAACATTTATAGCACGTTCAATGATATTACTTAATTCGCGGACATTTCCTGGATAATCGTAATTGGTAAGTTTTTCAAAAGCTTCTTGAGAAATAGATTTTATACTTGTATTAATATTATTTACTGTGGATTGGAAAAGGTAATTTGCCAGTAAGCGGATATCCTCTTTGCGTTCTCTAAGTGGCGGTAGATATAGTGGTATTACATTTAAGCGATAATATAAATCTTGGCGGAATAATCCATCTTTAACCATTTGTTCGAGATTACAATTTGTAGCGGAAATAATGCGCACATTTATAGGAATTTCGCGGTTACCACCAATACGGCGAACTCTATGTTCTTGAAGTACACGCAATAATTTTGCTTGGAGAGTGGAGGAGATATCGCCTATTTCATCAAGAAATAAAGTGCCACCACTAGCTAATTCAAAAAGACCTAATTTACCACCTTTATTAGCTCCAGTGAATGTACCTTCTTCATAACCAAATAATTCACTTTCAAGTAGAGTATCAGGAATAGCTGTGCAGTTTATAGCGAGAAAGATATTATCATGGCGTGGTGAAGCGTTATGGATTGCTCTAGCAAATAATTCTTTCCCTGAGCCAGTTTCTCCACGTATGAGAATAGTAGAATTACTGCTAGCATAATGTTGAGCTGACAAAATTAATTTTTCCATAATATCACTTTGGTGAATAATATCTTTAAAACTAATAGAAGGCTGTCCTGTAATTTTTTGATATATTTGACGAACAGTTTCCATATCACGAATGACAGCAACGCCACCAGATAAATTATTATTTTCATCTAATAGTGGTTGACTGCTAACCATATAATGATTGTCATATTCTTCAGCGTAAACTTCATGATGAAGATATTTTTTACCTGTTTGTAATGTTTTTAATAATAATTTACAAAAAGGTAATGCTTTGGAAATATTTTGCCCTAAAATATCATCATTGGGAATTTTTAGAATTTTTACAGCAACTTTGTTGATGTAGATGATATTTCCGTTTTTATCGGTGATGAGAATACCCTCATTAATGGTGTTGAAAACAATATCCATTTGTTGGTATTTTTCATTATGAGGCATTAACATAATGGATTTTATTTGAACAATACCAGATAATTCATGAAGCTCAGATAAGATTTTTTGCTCACCTTTATAAGATAAAGCTTCTGTTTCTAAATATGTAGTATTTTTAATAACTTCCATAGAGATAATATTTACATTATATTTGAGTAAAATTTTTGATATATCATAGACTAATCCATGGCGGTCTTTATTTTCAATACATATTTTCATAGATTATAAAGCACCTCTTGAGAAATGTTTAATTTAAATATGCTAAGAAATTTTATTTATTAAAACTTCTTAGCATATTGTAGGAGATTAACAAAATTAGTCTTCAATACCTTTGCGACCTTGGAGTCCTTGTTGATAATAGTGTTTTACTTCTTGCATATCAGTGACTAAATCAGCACGTTCACATAGCCATTGAGGAGCATATCGACCAGTACAAACTATTTCAATATCTGAAGGTATTTGATTTAAAACAAATTCTAAAGTTTCTTTAGTGATTAAGTCATAATACATAGCGACATTGATTTCATCAAGAATAATTAAATCGTAGTGAGTATTATTTATTTCTTCAAGTAAATTTTTTAAACTGTCATTAACTAATTTTACATAATCTTTAGGTGGTTTACCTTCGGGATAAACTTGGAGCATATCTCCCCATTTTTTGATTTCTTCATCAGTCAACATACCTTCTTTAGCGATAAAATAAGGTTTGCCACTAGTTGTCAATTTCAATTGTGGGGCGAATTTTTGTAAAATAGCTTGTTCACTATAAGCTAAAGTTTTCATAAATTGGCAAAAATAAACTTTTTTATCAGCACCTAAACTGCGAATAGCAAGACCTATGGCTGCTGTAGTTTTACCTTTGCCATTGCCTGTATAAACTTGAAGCATATAATCATTTCCTTTTAGTTTGATTAAAATTCATCTTATGGAATTTATTTTTATTTAACGATTATCTACTTTATCTAAGCTATATAAATCATGATTTACAAAACGAGTTTGAGCTAATTGTTCATATTTTGTATCAGGGCGACCATAATTTGTATATGGGTCAATGGAGATACCGCCACGAGGTAAGAATTTTCCCCATACTTCAATATATTTAGGGTTCATAAGTTTAATTAAATCTTTCATGATGATATTTACTACATCTTCATGAAAATCGCCGTTATTTCTGAAGCTGAATAAATATAATTTTAAGGATTTACTTTCCACCATTTTTTCATCAGGAATATAAGAGATATAAATTGTACCAAAATCTGGTTGACCTGTGATAGGGCAAAGTGTAGTGAACTCAGGGCAATTAAATTTTACCCAGTAATCATGGTCAGGGTGTTTATTATCAAATGTTTCTAATACATCTGGACGATAATTAAATTCGTATTTTACATTTTTTTGACCTAAAAGCGTAATGTCTTTAGTTTCTTCGCTAGTGCGCATCTATATACCTTCCTTTTAAATAATTAATCATTGCACGTATAAAAATAAAGTGATTAATAAATATTATATCATATTTATGAAATGATGTAGAAATATGGTTAAGTATTAAAACTTATAAGCTTGATTTACAAATTAGCAATAAAATAGAATATTATTACTTGACTAAAATACTTTTGTAGCAGTAAAATTGACATATTATCATAGATATTTTAAAATAATATCATATTTTTTACAAAATGTTTATTTAAAATATAATATTGTAAGATGGTAAAAGTATTATTAAATGATAAGTTCAATAAGGAGAACTTATATTTTTATTTTTAGGAGGCTTATTCGATGGAAAATCGTATTTACAATTTTAATCCTGGTCCTGCTATGCAACCTTTAGAAGTATTACAAGAAGCTCAAGCTGAATTTTTAAATTTTGCTAAAAGTGGAATGTCAATTATAGAAATCAGTCATCGTTCTAAACAATATGAACAAGTACATAATCAAGCAAAAGCAGATATAAAAGAGCTTATGGGTCTTGGTGATGATTATGAAGTATTATTCTGTCAAGGTGGAGCAAGTATGCAGTTTACTATGATTCCACAGAATTTTGCTGTTGATGGCAAAGTGGGTAACTATGTATTATCTGGTAGTTTTGCAACTAAAGCTTATGATGAAGCAAAACTTTTAAATCGTGGCTTTGTAGCAGCTTCTAGCAAAGATAGAGATTTTAAACATATTCCAACTCAAGATGAAATTAAATTAAGCGACAATGCAGCATATCTTCATTTATGCTACAATAATACAATTTATGGTACAGAATATCATTACATTCCAGAAACTGGCGATGTGCCTTTAATCGCGGATATGTCTTCTGATATGTTATCTCGTCCACTTGATTTTTCTAAATTCAGTTTAATTTATGCAGGCGCACAAAAAAATCTTGGCCCTGCTGGTGTTGTTGTAGTCGTTGCTCGTAAATCTTTCCTTGAAAATTCTCCAAAAGAAGTGCCAACAATGCTTCGTTATGATACTTATTTGAAGAAAAATTCCTTATATAATACACCTCCTGCATTTGGTATCTATATGGTAGGTAAGGTAGTAGCTTGGATAAAAGCTAATGGCGGTTTAGAAGCTATGGCGAAGAAAAATGCAGCTAAAGCTAAATTAGTTTATGATGCTATTGATAATAGTGATGGTTTCTATGTTGGTCATGCAGATAAAGATAGCCGTTCTTTCATGAACGTTACTTTCCGCTTACCAAGTGAAGAATTAGAAGCTAAATTTGCTAAAGAAGCTTTAGAACATGGTTTAGGTGGTGTAAAAGGTCATCGTTCTGTTGGTGGTATGCGTACATCTATTTATAATGCAATGCCAATGGAAGGTTGCCAGGCTCTTGTTGACTTTATGGAAAAATTCCGCAAAGCTAATAAATAAATTTAATAAAAAATCCTTAGTAGCTAAATCTAACTACTAAGGATTTTTTTATTTTGCATTTAAGGGAATATTTAAGTAAACAGGTTCTAATTCTTCTATTTTTATGCGACCGGCAGATAAATTAGTGATGTCTTTTAGAATATTTTCACTGTCATTTTGGGCTAATAATAAAGTAAAGCTTACGATATCACTATAATCTTTATTTTGTATGCGGATTTCTTTTTGGTGGAGATAATTTTCAAAACTGCCTAGTAAATCATAATTTAAATCTAGTTTATAACAATTAAAGATGGATTTTTTTACAATAGTGGAAACATCAAGTCCCAAGGTTACAGATTTTCCGTAGGCACGAATTAAACCGCCAGCACCTAATTTTATGCCACCAAAATATCTAGTAACGACAACGACAATATCACTTAATTCATTTTTTTTGAGGACTTCAAGCATAGGAGCTCCAGCAGTGCCACTAGGTTCGCCATCATCGCTTGATTTTTGGATTTCACTGCGTTCGCCAATGATATAAGCAGAACAGTTGTGGCGAGCATCAAAATGTTTTTTCTTTATGGACGAAATAAATTCTTGAGCTTCTATTTCTGTTTCTACATGTTTAATATAAGTTAAAAATCTGGATTTATTGATTTCCCATTCAGTAAAGTATTCGCCTTCGATTGTTTTATATTCAAGCATAATTTCACCTCAAAATAATTATAATATAAATAGCATGAAAATTTTTATAAGTTTTTTTCTTTTTGTATGGTAAAATGATGAATTTTATAGTATTATTTTTGTAATAAAAATAAATATACTTTAGAGTATATAAATAATATTAAGAAAGGTTGTGTTATTAAGGAGATGAACAACAAACCTATAATGAATAGGGGTCTGAAAAACAGACATATACAGCTTATTTCCCTTGGGGGAATTATTGGGAGCTGTTATTTTTTAGGTACTGGTTATGTATTAGAACAAGCAGGACCTGCTTCTATTTTAGCTTATTTATTGGGCGGGATAGTAGTATTATGCGTTATGCTATGTTTGGCTGAATTAGCGGTAGCTCAGCCTGTGTCTAGTTCTTTTGTCACGTATGCAAACGACCATATATCGCCTACATGGGCATGTGGTGTCGGTTGGGCATATTGGTTGAATTGGATTGTTTATGTACCTGCAGAGATGATTGCAGCGGGGATTATCATGAATCAATTTGTACCTGAGGTCAGTCAGTTATGGTGGGCTGTATCGTTTGGTCTAGTTGTTACCTTTATAAACCTATTCAGTGTAGGCAAGTTTGGTGAAAGTGAATTTTGGTTATCAATTATAAAAATAGTCGCATTAGTAGTTTTCAGTATTATTGCTTTTGCTATTTGTATGGGCTGGGCTGGTGAAACTGGCGAACCTATTGGAACAAAAATTTTATTAGGTAGTGGCGGTTTTGCTCCTCATGGATATTGGGCAATTATCATGACAATGGTAATTATCTTAGTTAATTTCCAAGGCTCAGAAATAATTGGCTTAGCTGCTGGAGAATGTAAAGACCCAGCAAAAAGTATTCCTATAGCAGTTCGCAATGTTACTTGGAGAATTATTGCTTTATATATAATACCAATTACTTTATTAATATCAATATTGCCATGGGACGAAGCAACTTTGACAGAAAGTGTATTTGCAGCAGCACTTCATCGTTATGGATTTGACTGGCTTGGATATATGTTTGCTTTTGTTATTCTTACAGCAGCAATTTCTTGCTCTAATTCAGGTCTATATGGTGCGGGCAGAGCATTACATGGACTTTCTAGACATAATATGGCACCTAAATTTTTAGGTAAATTAAATCATAATGGTATGCCTCAAAATTCAATTATTGTATCTATTTGTGCTTGCTGGATTATAATTTTATTATATACTTTAGATACAAGTGAAACAGCATATACTTATTTATTAGCTGTTTCTGGATTTACTGGTGCTATGGCTTGGATTTCTATTTGCTGGAGTCAATATAATTTCCGCAAAAAAATGATGGCAGAAAATAGAGTATCTGAATTAAAATACAAAACTCCATTTTTCCCTTATGTAACTTTATTTGGAATTTGGGTACAAGTATTTTGTCTTATTGTAATTGCCTTTACTGATGATTTACGTTCTACTTTATATGCAGGTATTCCAATGATGGTAATACCGATGGTGATTTTTAAATTAAAACAGATAAAGGCTCACCGTGCAGGATTAGTTCGCAATAAAACAGAATTATAAACGATAAAGAAAAAAAGCTGTACATATTATATGTACAGCTTTTTTATAATGGAACCTTTTTTATGATGATGTCTTCAACAGTCTTTTTTATACTGAATATATCACTATTGAATGAAGCTTCAACAGCAGCAATAACAGCTCCTTCAACTAAAGGCGCATTAGCTATTTGAATTTTACTGATATCTTTATCATCTTCATCCATCATATCAATAGCCATTTCAGTTGTTAATACAGAACTTCCTAAATCAGTAAGTATAAGAACTCCATCAGCTCCATTTACTTTTTCGATGGCAGATTTTATTTTTTTCATATCGGTGCCAAGTTTTCCATCTGATGTGCCTCCTGCGGCCATGATTTTCAATGTAGGGTCTGCCATTTGGAGAGCTAGCTCTTTAGTTCCATCTGCAATTAAAGAACTATGAGATACGATTACAATACCTATCACGAAGCACACCTCTATCCAAGTATAAATTAAGTTCTTAGATAATAATATGTTACTTGAGCCATAGTGTCAATCTATTAATACTATATTTTAGATAATATCTATAGATAAAGTATTGCATAAGATGTGAATAGGTGCCATAATTGATATTGAAGATATAATATATTATGGGAATTATTAATTAAATTATAATTGGAGGAAAAACTATGGTATTATCAATGCGTACTAAATTAAAGATTTTTGCAGCAGCAATATTATTAGTACTTGTTGTTATAGGTGGAGGCCTGGCATATTTTAATTTTTATGTAAAGACACCCGAATATACGCTAAAAGTTATACAAGAATCAATACAAAATCATGATGTAGATGAATTTAATAAGTATGTAAATGTTGATAATGTTGTAGCAGGTGTAACTAATAATATGCTAGATGGTATAATTGCATCGCAAACTAATTTGCCAGAAGAAGCAAAAGTAGCAATGAATAGTCTAGCTACAATGTTTAAAGCACCAATAGTTGCTAGCTTACAAGAAGGTTTAAATAATTATGTAAAAACAGGTAGTTGGCAATCTGGAAACACAACAGCAGATGCTCAAGGTGCCATGATAAATTCAGATATGATATTAGAACAATCTGGATTGACTGATTTAACTTTTGAAGGAATTGATTATATTAATACAAATGAAGATAATGGTACAGCTGAAGCTGGTATAAAAGTAACTCAAAGTGAAATTAATCAGCCATTTGTATTTAAAGTGTCATTAGAAGAACAAGCAGATGGTTATTGGAAAGTTGTTAGTGTAGACAATTTTGCTGATTTTATCAAAGCTCTAGAAGATGGCAGAAAAGAATTCATAAAAGATTATTTGAGTCAAACAGCGCTTATTATCATTGATAAAGAAAAGATTTTAACAGAAAATGAAGCAAATTTAAATGCAGCATTGAATTTAGGAACATTGGGTAGTAGTCAAACTAGAACTGATTTGAAAAACGATATTGAAAATAAAATATTACCTCAATTGAAAGAGTTACAAGAAGCATTACAATCTGTAGAAGTACCAAAATCAGCAGAAACATTGCATAATTTGCGTTTAAAAGCATGTGAAAGCAAAATAGCTTATTATCAAGATTATGCTAAATGGTTAGATAATAAAGATATAAAAACATTAAGAGAAGCTACAGATAATTTGAAAAAAGCTAAAACTATGGAATATGAAGCTAATTTGTTGACTAAACGAATTGAAGGACAAATAAAATAAAAAATAAAGCTCCTGATAGATATATGTAAATATTTCTATTGGGAGCTTTTTTCGTAAAACTCTATTCTTGTTTAAATTATATAGATAATTTATAATTGGGAAGAGGTGATTTTAGTATGAAAAAAAATATTCAAGAAATGATTTTATTATATAATTTTACAGATGAATTACGCTTAATGGAAATAAAAACTTTATTAGAAGCGATGAAAATAAAAGTTATTACTGTAGATAAAGAAGAACATTATCAAAAAATTGGTTATTTATTTGGTTTAAAGGGATTTAACAAAGTACAGCCAACAAATGAAGAAGTGTTAAATTTTGAATATGAATTAATGATGTTTCATAATTTTACTAAACCTAGATTAGATAATGTCTTAAAAGTAATGCGAGAAAAAAATCTGCAAGTGCCTATTTGCAAAGCAGTTGTTACGACTTTTAATCGCTTTTGGAGTATAGCGCGTGTTTGTCATGCACTAGAAAAAGAACATTTAGCGATGCAAAAACAAGATGCATAAAAATTGGTTTTAAAATGGAAAGGTGAATTTTGTTGGATAATAAAGAATCATTTAATAAAGTAGGGATATCTAGAAATGATGAACCTACAAGATTTTTAACTGAAGAAGAAATGGAGCAATTAGAACAAGCTAGATTTAATTATGAAACTAAAGTAGAAAATACGCCAAAAACTACGGTTGAAAAAAATAATAAGATTAAAATAGAAGATATAGCTCCTGAAACGAAAACAAAGTTGACTATTTCTCAAAAAACTAAAAATGTTGCACAGACTGTAAAAAATGTTGTAAGAAAAATTCTCATAGTCGCTAGTTTTGTAATTGTAGCTATACTGGGATTTTATTTGGCTTTTTCTTGGAATATGCCTATTGATAGAGATGATGAAGAAGTAGTAAAAACTGAAGTGAGACAAGAATTAAAATTAGATGATAAAACAGATGAAAATAATCTTGATACTCAAGTAAGTGAAAAGGTAGAGACTTTTGAAGCAAAAGTAGATAAGGCAAAGCAAATTCTTGGTGGATTAGAAGAAGATATAGCACAAGATAAAGACTTAAAAGAAAATATAACTGATCTAAAAAATTCTACACAGGGCTTTTTAGATGAACATAGCGACGAGATAAGTATATTGAAATATAGATTAGAAAATTTAATAAATGAGTTTTTAAAATAAAAGGCAGATATTTTCTGCCTTTTTTATTTTGTATACAGTAAAACTATACAATACAATTTTATGCAGTAAAGTAAAAGAAGCCTAAAAATATGCTATTTTATTAGACTTTGTTAATATGTAAATCTTCATTTGCTGCATAATAATTTTTAAATATACAAAACAGAATATTACAACTATTTTAAATAGCTTTTAAATATAAGGGTTTTGTGTAAAAGATAAGATTTATTTATTGTATAAATATATTGACATCGTAGTAACAAGTTTTTATAATGTATATTGCACTTTATTATAAAGGTACATTATAAAAATACGAATGTATTTATTTTGATGTGTTTTAAATAATTTATTGGAGGCGGTTATTGTGTGTAGAATAGGTTCTATAAAAAGTAAAGTTCCTGTTAGTCCGGCAAAAGCTTTAAAATTAATGATACCTCAACAAGAAGGTCATGATAACTCTGGATTTGCTATGGTTATGAAGGATTTATATGGTATTTTTTCCGATTATAAAGATAAGCCGTTACTTTCTTTAGCTTGTACTCAACGCGGTGCAGAAATGGTTGAAGAATATATGGACAGCCACAATTTTATTCAGTTGGCTGAATGGATTCCCGTCCCTGATAAACAACCAGGCTTAGATATTCAAGCTATGCCATATTATATATTCCGTAATTATGATTATCCTGAATATTACAAAGATAAATCAGAAGAAGAAAAAGGCGAATTGTTATTAGATACACGTTTAGCTCTTCGTAAAATATTAGAAGAATCAGGTAATGGTTTTGTATATTCATTTTGGCCAGATGTACTTACTTTGAAAGAAATTGGTGACCCTGCTGATATTGCTACATATTTCCATCTTTGGAATGAAAATGGCTGTTTACTTGCTAAAAATATTGTTGCTCAATGTCGTCAAAATACAAATTATGACATTGTACGTTATGCAGCACATCCATTCTTTTTACAAGGATATACTCTTTGCGCTAATGGTGAAAATACATTCTTTACTAAAAATAAAGAGTTCCAAAAATCTTTACATCGTGGATATATAGGTTTTGAATCAGACTCTCAAAATTTCTTATATACACTTCATTATGTTTTACATGAATTAAAATGGTCTATTGAATATTTTAAACATGTAATTACACCTCTTCCATTTGAAGAAATTGATAAACGTGAAGATAAAGAAGTATTAACAGCTATTCGTCAATCTTTAGCTAATTTAGAAATAAATGGACCAAATACAGTTATTGCTAATTTACCAGATGGCAGAATGATGACATGCTGTGATTCTAAAAAACTTCGCCCAGTTGTTGTAGGTGGCGATGAAAATATGGTAGCTATTGCTTCGGAAGTTTGTGGTATTAATGAAATATTGCCAAATAGAGATATGAGCAAAGATATTTATCCTAATGAACGTGAAGTTGTAGTAATTAACAATGACTTGGAGGTTCAAAGATGGAAACAGTAAAAACGCAAGATATAAGTACAAACGACCTTAATTGGAAAATTGAATATGATATGGACCGTTGCACTATATGCGGTAGCTGTTTAGCAACTTGTACTTTTCAAGCAATTAAAGCAGATGTAATTCGCATAGATAAGACTACTTCTGATGGATTATTCCCTGATCCAAAACATACACATAAAGCAATTCCTGTTATAAAACAGGTAAAAACACTTGCAAATGCTTGTGTTGGTTGTGGTATGTGTGAAAAAGTTTGTCCAAATGGTGCTATTCGTCCAGTGAGAAATGCTGATACAAGAAAAACATTGCTTTCTCGTGATCATGGCCCTATTAAACGTGGTGGACGTACAAATTTAAATGCACAAAGAACATTAGATAGCATTATTGTAGGTCGTATCAGTCAGATGACTGACCCTGCACTTGACTCTCAGCGTCATACTTTTGATATACGTTCTCCATTTGGTAGAGTATTACCAGCAAAAGATTTGCCTTTAAAAATGGAAAATGGCAAATTAGTTATGGAACATAAAGCACCACCAGTAAATTGGATTTATCCACTTATTTTCTCTGATATGTCCATTGGTGCTTTGTCTACAAGAGCATGGGAAGCTGTTGCTCTTGCTTGTGCTTATTTGAATGAAAAATGCAATATTCCAATTCGCATGAGTTCTGGTGAAGGCGGTATGCCAATTAAACTTTTGGAATCGGATTATTTAAAATATATGATTTTACAGATTGCTTCTGGTCACTTTGGTTGGAACCGTATTGTAAAAGCTCTTCCTAAAATGAAAGTAGACCCAGCAGGCGTTCTCATTAAAATTGGTCAAGGGGCAAAACCTGGTGATGGTGGTTTGCTTCCTGCAGCTAAAGTAGCAGAACATGTTCAGGCAATTCGTGGTGTACCAAAAGCTACACTTTCTTCTCCACCAAACCATCAAGGTTTGTATTCCATTGAAGAATCTGTACAGAAAATGCATTTATCCATGAACGCTGCTTTTGGTTTCAGAGTTCCTGTAGCTATTAAATGTGCTGCTTCAGCTACTTCTGTATCTGTATATAATAATTTACTTCGTGACCCTTATAAAATTTGTGGTGGTTTCTTCATTGATGGTATTCAAGGTGGTACTGGTGCTGCAAATGAAATTTCCTTAGACCATACAGGTCATCCAGTTGTTTCCAAAATTCGTGATTGCTATTTAGCAGCTGTAAAACAAGGTCTTCAAGGTCAAATTCCACTTTATGGTGGTGGTGGTATCGGTCTTACTGGTAATGCAGCAGCTGATGCTTTCAAAATGATGTGCCTTGGTGCAAATGGGGTATTCTGTGGTAAAATCTTAATTCAACTTTTAGGCTGTGTTGGTAATGAACATGGTCGTTGTAATTCTTGTAATACTGGTAAATGTCCAACTGGTATTTGTACACAAGACCCTCGCCTTGTTAAACGTCTTGATATTGATAAAGGCGCACAAAAAATCGTTGATTATGTCTTAGCTTTTGACCAAGAACTTAGAAAACTCATGGCTCCAATTGGTAACTCATCTCTTCCAATTGGTAGAAGTGATGCTCTTGTTTCTACAGATAAAGCTATTGCTGAAAAACTTGGCATTCAATATGTATGCTAATTAGTGAGGAGGATTTTTAAGATGTTTACTATAGATACTTTAGTTGGACATGAACGTATGTCCACACAAGATTTACTCCTTGCTATTGGTCAAGCTGTAGCTCAAGGAGAAACAGAATTTGAAATACATGCTTCTGGTCAACATGATATTGGTGGTCCATTATGGCATCCAGAAGGAAAAAAATTATTTTTCCATGTAACTAACGCAGGTCAACGTGTTGGTTGTATGTGTCTTGATAATACAGAAATCGTAGTAGATGAATCATCTTCTGCTGATGTTGGCTGGCTTAATGCTGGTGGTAAAATCACTGTTCGCGGTGATGCTGGTGATACAGCTGGTCATTGTTCTGCTGGCGGTAAAATTTATATCGGTGGTAGAGCAGGTACTCGCTCTGGTTCACTTATGAAACATGACCCACTTTATGAAGAACCACAATTATGGGTATTAAAAAATGTAGGTTCATTCTCCTTTGAATTCATGGGTGGCGGTAAAGCTGTTGTCTGCGGTGTAGATAGTGAAGAATTTGCAAGTGTACTCGGCGAACGTCCATGTGTAGGTATGGTAGGCGGTACAGTATATTTCCGTGGAAAAATAGATGGTTATCCAGCAGATATTCGCTTGAAAGATTTAACAGATGAAGACATTGCATTTTTAGATAATAATATGGACGAATTCTTGGAATCCATCGGAAAAACAGAACTTCGCAGTGAATTATCTGATTGGCAACAATGGCATAAACTTGAACCATTAACTTTTGCAGAAAAACAAGCTATTGCTGATAAACAACCAGATATAAAATCCTTCCGTCAAAATGAATGGATAAAAGGTGGTATGTTCAGTGATGTTGCTGTAGATGATTTTGCTGTAAATCCTACAGTTGTAACAGGAACATATCGTCAAAGAGTTCCTTATTGGGAAAATGCAAAATTTGCAGCTCCTTGTGAATTTAGTTGTCCGTCAAATATACCAACTCAAAAACGTTATAACTTAATTCGTCAAGGTAAATTAGAAGACGCAATTAAACTTGTATTAGAATATACACCATTCCCAGGTTCTGTTTGCGGTAGTGTTTGCCCTAATCCTTGTATGGAAGGTTGTACTCGTGGTGGCATTGATGAAGCTGTACAAATCGGTCAACTTGGCTATTTATCAGCTTTTACAAAAGTTGATGCACCAAAAGTTAAAACTGGCAAAAAAATCGCCGTTATCGGTGGTGGGGTAGCTGGTTTATCTGCTGCATGGCAACTTGCTCGCAAAGGTCATGATGTAACTGTTTATGATGATGATAAACATATGGGCGGTAAACTTGAACAAGTTATTCCTCGTGCTCGTTTATCTCATGAATTATTACAGTCTGAACTTAAACGCATTGAAGATATGGGCGTTAAATTCGTACCAGAATGCAAAGTTGATGCTGATAAATTTGCTCAAATTAAAAATGATGCAGATGCTGTTGTTGTAGCAACAGGTGGTCATAAATCTCGTTTCTTTAACTGGGAAGGTAAAGAAAAACTCGTCATGGGTCTTCAATTCTTGAAAGCAGTAAATCGCGGTGATAATCCAAAAGTTGGTAAACATGTAATCGTTATTGGTTGCGGTAATGCCGGCATGGATACAGCTCGTGGTGCTTATGATATGGGTGCAGAAACTGTTACTTGTATCGACGTACAAAAACCAGCAGCTTTTGATGAAGAAATTGAATATATTGAAAGCCGTGGCGGTAAATTAGTTTGGCCATTTATGACAACAAAAATCACTGACGAAGGTATCTATGATGATAAAGGTCGTTTCATTCCAGGTGATATGGTTATGGTATCAATCGGTGAAGCACCTATTCTTGATTACTTACCACAAGATGATAGCATTAAAAAATTCCGTGATTGGGTTGTACCAAATAAAGACAATTCCATTTTAGATGGAGTATTTGTAGCAGGGGACGTAATCAAACCTGGTCGTTTAACTGATGCTATCGGTTCAGGTCAAAAAGCAGCTTACTATGCAGATGCTTATGTGATGAATAAAGAAGTAGAAGCTTTCCCTGAAAAACAGCAAGTAAATAAAGATACTTTAGCTAAAGCTTATTTTGATAAATGTCATCATTGCAATCTTGGCGAACCAGCAGATGATGTAAATCGCTGCATTAGTTGTGGTACTTGCCGTGATTGTGAAACTTGTATGCAATCTTGTCCAGAAAAAGCAATTACACGTATTCAACATTTAGATGGTAGCTTTGAATATGTATCTGATGCTAAAAAATGTATCGGTTGTGGTATTTGTGCAGGCGTTTGTCCTTGCGGTATTTGGACATTAAAAAATAATCCAGAAGAAATAAAAATGTATAGAACAAAAGCTGAATAAGCTGATAAATAAAAAGCTATCTGTTATTAAACAGGTAGCTTTTTTATGGAATTTATTAAATCATATTATAGAAAAAAAGAAGTGAATAAAATGAGAAAATCATTAATGGCGAAGTTTTTGATTTTATGTATATTATTGATAGTAGGAGCAGTATTTCATATTTTAAATGTACCAGAACTCATAGAAGAATTTGTAAAATTTATAGCTGTAATTGTCGTACTTATCATGATAAAACAAGTTTTTGATTATCTGCATGGAAAAAGAGAATGATATTATTTAAAATATAAAGGATTTTCAAAGAAAATTGTGGAACTAAAATAACATAGATAAGGAGGGTTATATAATGACTAATGAAGTTATAAAAGCTATGATTGAAAGACGTTCTTGTCGTAAATTTAAAGCAGAGCAAATAAAAGATGAAGAGTTACAAGCTATATTAGAAGCAGGTAAATATGCAGCTACAGGTAAAGGATTGCAATCTCCGAAAATGGTAGTTATTCAAAATCCTGAAGTAATTGCAAAATTATCTAAATGGAATGCTGATATTATGGGAGTGAAATCTGACCCATTTTATGGAGCACCTACAGTGATTTTAGTTTTAGCTGATGCAACAAGAACTACAGCTGTTCAAGATGGTTCACTTGTAATGGGAAATTTAATGCTTGCAGCTCATAGTATAGGTGTTGCTTCTTGCTGGATTAATAGAGCAAAAGAAGAATTTGCTACAGAAGAAGGCAAAGCATTATTGAAACAATGGGGTATTGAAGGTGATTATATCGGTGTTGGACATTGTGTATTAGGATATCCAGCAGTTGATTTACCAAAACCTGCTCCTCGTAAAGATGATTATGTAGTTTTTGTTAAATAAGCATAATATAAATAGATTTCAAGGTATTTAATGGACTTTTTATAAACATTAAATACCTTTTTTATTTGACAGAAGTTGATTTTTGGAGTATTATATAAGCTGACATTTGTAAATGTGTAAACGTTATATATACTTAAATATCTTATTTTATAAGATGAAACTTTATTTTACATATTTTAAATGCATTTATAATATAGTTTTTATGGTGGACTTATAGTTTTTATGGAGGGATTAAGATGAAGACGTTAGAAGCAATCAGTAATTTTATATCGAAATATATGGCGGCTTTTGTTATTATCGTGGCTGCAATTGCTTTGTTTATGCCATGGACTTTTACCTGGTCGGCGAAATATGTTACATATTTATTAGGCATTGTCATGTTTGGTATGGGTATGACTTTGCGTTTTGAAGATTTTAAATTAGTATTTAAACGTCCTAAAGATGTATTTATTGGGGCACTTGCTCAATTCACTATTATGCCAGCACTTGCTTGGGTTTTAGCAACATTATTTCAATTACCACCAGAACTTGCAGTCGGTGTAATTTTGGTAGGTACTTGCCCAGGTGGAACATCTTCAAATGTTATGACTTACTTGGCACGTGGTGATGTAGCATTATCCGTATCTATGACAATGACAACTACAATTTTGGCGCCAATTGTTACACCTATTCTCAGTTGGTGGCTCGCTGGTGCATGGATTGATATTTCTTTACAAGCAATGATGATTTCTATTATTCAAGTAGTAGTAGTACCTATTGCTTTAGGTATTATCATCAATAAATTCTTTGGTGATTTTGTACGCAAGGCTATAAAATTATTACCTCTTATTTCCGTAATTGCTATCGTTTTAATCGTAGGTGGCGTAGTATCTGTTAGTGCACAAAAAATAATGGAAACTGGCTTACTCATCATGGCTGTAGTTATTTTGCACAATATGTTAGGTTACGCTTTAGGTTTTGCTATTGCTAAAGCTTTAAAAATGGATATGGCTAAATCAAAAGCAATTTCTATTGAAGTAGGTATGCAAAATTCAGGGCTTGCAACATCTCTTGCTATGATGCACTTTGGTGCTGTAGCAGCTATACCAGGAGCAATCTTTAGTGTATGGCATAATATTTCTGGTTCTTTAGCAGCAAATTATTTAGCTGGAAAAATGGATAAAGAAGAAAAAGCAGTTGCTAATAAATTAGTAGAAAATTGATTTAAATTATAAAGTGATAAATCATATCTTGCAGGTAAATATTGAATATGCTATATTATTAGTAATGATTACTTACTCGCAAGGGGAGTAGCTGAACGATTGATATCGTCAATACGAGTTTATCTCCGGTACAATCGACATTTAACATGTAAGCAAGACCTTGTTTCCTAGGCTGATGTTTTAGGAAGCAGGGTCTTTTTTTATATCATCAATATGATACAAATTAATTTAGAAAGAAGCGATGAATAAGTGGAAGGCATGTTTTCTGCGGCATGGTTTGCAGCTCTAGGAAGTATTTTGTTATTGGATTTAATTTTAAGTGGTGATAATGCTATTTTAATAGCTATGGCATGTAAAAGACTTCCTGATAAACAGAAATTGAAAGCCATGATAATTGGTTGTATGGGAGCTGTAATAATTAGAGTATTATTAACTTTATTTGCTACAGAATTGTTAGGTTTACCATACTTACAATTTATAGGAGGAATTCTTCTATTATATATAGCAGTTAAATTGTTGACTGACCATGGTGATGACAAAGCCGGTGATAAACAGCCGACTACTTTGATGGCTGCAGTAAGAACTATTATTATTGCAGATTTTATCATGAGTTTAGATAATGTATTATCTTTAGCAGGCGTAGCTAATATGGTTCCAGAAGGAAAATGGAGTTTAATTATCTGTGGTTTGATGATTAGCTTGCCAATAGTATTATGTGGTGCGCAATTATTTTTAATGATAATGAAAAAATTACCAGGTCTTGTTTATGTAGGTGGCGGTATTTTAGCTTATACTGCTGCTGAAATGATGGTAATGGATAGAGTTATTGGTGTTTACTTAGTGGAATGGAGTTTGATTATTAAAGTTGTATTGGTATTAATGATATTGAGTTTTGGTTGGTTTAAAAATCATAAAAGTTGTAATTGTTAACAGAACTTTAGGAGGAAATTATTTATGAATATGTTAAAAACGACGTTATTGATGGCGGCGTTAACAGGTATATTGATTGCTATTGGTGGTGCAATTGGCGGCAGCACAGGCGCTGTGGTTATGTTTGTTATCTCTTTAGGATTGAATTTCTATACTTATTGGAATAGCGATACTATGTGTTTAAGAGCATATAATGCTAGAGTGATAACACGCGAAGAAGCACCTAATCTATATGATTTAGTAGAAAGATTAGCAGAAAGAGCACAACTTCCTATGCCAAGAGTAGCTATTATTGAAGCTGATGAGCCAAATGCTTTTGCTACAGGTAGAAATCCAGAACATGCAGCTGTAGCTGTAACAACAGGAATTATGCGAGCTCTTACTTATGAAGAATTAGCTGGGGTTATCAGCCATGAGCTTGCCCATGTAAAACATCGTGATACTTTGATTGGTACAATAGCAGCTTCTATTGCAGGTGTAATTTCTATGATAGCGAATATTGCTCAATTTGCAGCTATTTTTGGTAGCAATAATGATGAAGAAGAAGGTTCTAATCCATTAGTATTGATGGCAACAGCTATTATAGCTCCTATTGCTGCTGCGGTAATTCAAATGGCTATTTCTCGTACACGAGAATATGATGCAGATGCTGAAGGTGGCCGCATTTGTGGAAATCCGCTTTATTTAGCAAATGCCTTGGAAAAAATAGAGCATTATGCTAAATATGGAGAAATACCAAATGCGAAACCAGAAACTTCTCATATGTTTATTATTAATCCTTTAGCTGGCAAAGGAAAATCTATAGCAAATCTATTTAGCACACATCCATTAACTGAAGATAGAATTGCGAAACTTCATGAGCAAGCTAGTCAGCAAGGTATTACAACAGTTTAATAAAATCTCTAAAGTTAATAGATATCAATATGAGATGGCATACTATTTATTTAGTGTGCCATCTCTATTTTTATTGAAAAATAAAGGATTTTGATACATTTTATAAGTGATTTATAAAATTTTTATTAAAAAATGTAAAAAAATCACAAAAAAGATGTTGACAAAGTGATTTATAGTAGATATAATAATTAAGCACTCAACGAGAGGGCA